>Ga0315279_10000401_pt1 | contig 88810 bp, 99 predicted proteins | sample YL17G06_20_MG_FD_203694 | JGI IMG/M metagenome (GOLD analysis project Ga0315279, IMG submission 203694) | Sediment microbial communities from Yellowstone Lake, YNP, Wyoming, USA - YL17G06_20 | ecosystem: Environmental > Aquatic > Freshwater > Lake > Sediment | place: USA: Wyoming | collected...
TGGCTTCCACGCTGGCGATTTCGCTTTCATGCCCCAATAGCGGGATAACATGCAGGCGCATGGCGATTATATCCTGGGCGTGTTCCGTGGTGCCGTGGTTAGCCCAGATATTACTGCTCAACATGACTGCTTCCACCGTGTTGCTGAGAACAGTGGATGCAGTGGGGGTGGAGGCAATCCCATTTCTGATGCCATCGTTATCTTCATCCGCGTCAAAGAGATTGGGGATGCCGTCCTTGTCCATCTCGCTTCCTTCGCGGGTGGAAATACCGGTGAGCTGGGTCTTGCCATAGTTGCCGGCTCCTTTGGGAATACCATTGCTTGCCAGAGCGGTATCCGATGGATCTGCGATGGCGGCCGGTTCAGAAGTGGGCTTGGCCATGGATTTTGAGCTGTCTAAAACTATCTGTCCGAAATCGGTATCTCCCGAAGGCGTCACCCCCATCACCACTTCCGAACTGGAGGCGTCGCCTAGCATGACCACCGGGCCAAAGTAGTTAGAATTGCTGTCTATCAGGCTGATCTCGTATGAATCACCCGGGGGGACAGCGATGGAAAAATTGCCGGAGCTGTCTGTGGAAGCATAGTAGGTCTGGCCGGTTTCACTGTTAATTGCGATCACCTGGTAATCCGGGGCGGCGGCAGAGCATCTCACCCCGGCGCTGCTGATCGTTCCGGATGCGAGGGCTCCGGACAAGGTGATCATTTGCGCGGCTGGGAGGGTGGTGGTGGTTGAGGTCGTTTCCTGCTGGCCGCACCCCGTAATGTAAATTGCCAATATCAATGTCATTGAACAGGCCAAAACCAGAAACGATTTTCTTCTCATTTTTTGCCTCCCTTTAGATGTAAAAAGGGCCTCGCGCTTTATACCTGAAACGCGAAGCCCTTCTGTTTTCCAGCACGGGCTGGATGCTTTAATCCTATACCGCTTTAACCAGGTTTGTCAAGGGGTGTTTTACGAATTTTCACTTGACAAATCAAAGGGTGGGTTTATAATGTGTTCGTACCAGCCCGGACTGGGCAACAGAAGGGTGTTTACTTGTGCGAACACGAGTAAGCGCCCTTTTTGTTTGCGAAGGAGGTATCTTTATGAATGAGAAGAAAATGAAGGTCCTGGTGGTTGACGACGAGAAATCCGTGCGTGAATTTTTTAGAGAGTTCCTCAAAAAGAAAAATGCGGAGGTGGAGTTCGTGAGCTCAGGCAAAGGGGCGGTGGAGGAGGCGGGCAAGAACCATTACGACCTGATCTTCATGGATATAGTGCTGCCCGAGATCCACGGTGTGCAAGCTTACGAAAAGCTAAAGGAGCTCGGCAAGAAGATCCCGGTCATCATGATGACCGGCTATTCAGTGGAAGAGCTGATCAAACGCGCTTATAAAGACGGCATAAAAACCGTCCTAAAAAAGCCATTTGCCCTGCAGGAAGTTGAAACGGTGTTTGACGAGGTTGCGAAATTGGCATAAAAAAGGTTAAAGCTTCCTTATGGTTTTAAACCTCCTTTTACCTTCGGTTAGATTGTGTTAAAATAAAACCGGTTGAGGGCTCATAGTTTAATTCTTTCAATCATGGGCGGTTAGCTCATTTGGTAGAGCATGCGGCTGATAACCGCAAGGTGAGTGGTTCGATCCCACTACCGCCCATAGTTATCATGGGGCCGTAGTTCAGTTGTCCCGATGCACATCGGAAATGATTTATTGTGGGGCTGTAGTTCAGTTGGGAGAACGCCTGATTTGCATTCAGGAGGTCAGCGGTTCAACTCCGCTCAGCTCCATTTCCGATGTGCTCGGGATCCCGCAAAACATTATATAAAATAATAAGGAAGCGGGAGGAGAACGCCTGATTTGCATTCAGGAGGTCGGGAGTTCAACTCTCCCCGGCTCCACTCCTGTCTCGTGTCACCGGTCTCGGGTTTTGTTCGGTATCTAACATTGATAGTTATAGCTCCTTGAAGAGACCATCCCGGTTTTCTTTTGCAGAACGGTATTCATGATAGCCGCGCGCTCCACCGTGAATTCTCCATAGCGGTCGTTGACTTCATCCACCGCATTGAGAAGCATTTTATTCGATTCCCGTTGGGGGAGCAGGCTTACCTGATCAAGGTTGCGGATCAAACCTGAAACGGAGACGCCGACGAAGCGGATCTGTTGCCGGTCTCGGGTCTCGGGTCGCGAGTCGATGATCTTTGCGGCAGTCCGATAGATCTCGTATCCGTCATCAATATAGTCCTCGATCTTCTTCTGCTTGCCCCAAAACTGAAAACTTCCGAAACCCAGTGAAACATGAATAATGTTACCCCGGTAATGATCTCGCCGCAGTCTTCGTCCGACCTGTTCGGCCAGGCGGAGGAGATAGCCTTTGACTTCGTTCATGTCGGCGGTGAATTTGGGAAGAGTGTAGGAGTGGCCCATCGATTTGGCGGTCTCTTCAAAGTAGGAAGGGGCAACCGGGGAATCATCTCTCCCTTGTCCCATGTGCCAGAGATGTTCTCCGGAAACGATGCCAAAACGTTTGATCAGTTTTTCTCTCGGATAGTGGTGGAGATCGCCAAAGGTCTTTATCCCCATCTCGGCGAGATATTGCTCAAGCTTTCTCCCTACGCCGCAGAGTTTGGAAACTTTAACCTCCGCAACTTTGTTAGGGATATCTTCCGGCCGGAGAATGATCAGAGCGTCCGGCTTCTTTAATTCACCTGCCAGCTTGGCGAGTAATTTGTTAGGGCCAATGCCGATATTGCAGGTTAAGTGGAACCTTTCCCTGATCCTTCTTTTTATATCCTTGGCGATTGAGACTTCTCCGCCAAATCTATCTTTGGTATCGGTTACGTCCAGAAAAGATTCATCGATGGAAAAAACTTCAACCAGGTCGGTGTATTCTTTCAACATTTTGATGATCTCGGAAGAGGTATAGATATATTTGCTCATGTCGCCGGCCACCAGGATGAGATCGGGACAGATCTTTTTCGCCTCCCAGGCGGGCATGGCATTCGATACACCCTTGGCTTTGGCTTCGTAAGAACAGGCAGCGACCACCGTTCTTTTCCCGCTCGCGCCGCCGCCGACCGCGATCGGCTTGCCGCGCAGGAAGGGGTTGGCAGCCTGCTCGACTGACGCGAAGTAGGCGTTCATGTCGACGTGAAGGATGGTGCGATTCATTCAGAAATTTTGTTCAATTTCCAGACCATTCTTTTGGTATTAAAGGAGATCTCGTAGTTGTTGGTCCCGTCGGTCACCGAGAAGCAGTACAGGTCTTCCGCCCCCTGCCGGTCGTGCCAGATGTAGTTGACTTCCTTGACGGCGTACTTTCTTCCTTCCCAGACGAACCATTTCGGAACGATCTGGTCGCCTTTGGCGGAGAAGACGGCGCCGACTTTGATCGTTTCAGAACTTTCTAAACAATCCACGGACTTTTCCCTGAATGGCGACATCTTTGACGTAGATCGGCTTCATGCTTGAATTGGCCGGTTCAAGTCGTATGCGATCTTTTTCGCGATAAAGTCTTTTCAGGGTAGCTGCTTCCTTATTGATGAGAGCGACCACCACTTCACCATCATCCGCCGTTTCGCATTTTTCAACCACAATGAAATCCCCGTTTAAGATATGATCCTCGATCATGCTGTTTCCTTTAACCTGGAGAATGTAACAGGGTTTTCTTCCAACCAAAGTAGCCGGAACCTCCATGGTTTCTCCGCCTCTGGCGGATTCAATTACTTCAATCGGAGACCCCGCAGCGATGTAGCCGAAGAAGGGCAGGGCAACTGTTCGGGCGAAGGCTTCGATCTGTTCGTGAAGTATCTTGATTGAACGCGCGGTTGATTCTCTTTGCAGATAACCTTTCTTCTCAAGCGTTTCCAGATGGCGGTGAACGCCTCGGGTTGAAGCAATACGGAAAGCTTTGCATATTTCCCGGATCGAGGGAGAAAATCCTTTCTCTTTAAAATAATTGGTCACGAAGTCATAAATTTCTTTTTGCCGATCAGTTAATTCTTCCATAGCGCACCTCCAGATCAAGCAGTATAGTAAACAGGCGTTTACTTGTCAAGGGTTATTTTTCAGGTTAGAAGTAAAAGTTAGAAGTAAAAGGTAGAAAGCGCGATCAATAATTGGGCGGCATAGTAAGTTAGGAGATTCAAAGTGCGGGCGCAGTAAAATGGAGGCTTGAATTCGCCAAAGGCTAAAATAACATCGGAGAGGTAAAAAAGAATAGCTCCATCGGTTATCAAAATTGCCTGAAGAGGAGAGAAAGTGGTGCCGAATAAAGTTGAAACTGCTCGCCAGACCATAAAAGTAATAACCAGGACGTAAAGGCTTACTGGAATTTTCATCTTTCCTAATCCCGGGTAAAGGAAAGCATAAATAGCGGCTGAGCCGATCACCAGGACCGGCAAGACAAATATGAAATCCTGCCAGAGAATGCCGTTAAACCAGGTAAATCCAATACTGTAAAGGATGTGGGCAATGAGAAATAACACCAGGCCGGCTAAAAACGATCGTTCCGATGTGAACATCAAGGCTATGTCGCCCCCCAGGGAAAAAAGCAATCCGGCGGTAATAATCATGGTATAGAAAACGTTTGCTCCCGATCTGGTTAGTGATAACAAACAGAGCAAAATGATCAAAATGGTTGAGAGGGGCTTGAAGAAGTATATTCCTTTGGTGTTATTTATTATTACGGACCAAATCAGCAAGGCGACAGTAACCAATATTAATGGGATTGGGATCAGGAAGAGCATGGAGGCATTTAAACAGAAAGGAAGATGAATGTCAATTAGTCTTCTTCTTTCAAAATCAGGCAGGAGACGATGCGAGATCGACCTAGGAGAAGTGCTCCTTAGAAAGGAGGTGATCCAGCCACACCTTCCGGTACGGCTACCTTGTTACGACTTCACCCCAGTCACCAGCACCACCTTAGGTCCCCGAAGGGCACTTTGGGTGTTTCTGGCTTCCATGGTGTGACGGGCGGTGTGTACAAGGCCCGAGAACGTATTCACCGCAGCACGCTGATCTGCGGTTACTAGCGATTCCAGCTTCATGAAGGCGAATTGCAGCCTTCAATCCGAACTGAGCAACGCTTTTTGAGATTTGCTCTTCCTTGCGGATTTGCATCCCTTTGTACGTTGCATTGTAGCACGTGTGTCGCCCTGGGCATAAGGGCCATGATGACTTGACCTCATCCCCACCTTCCTCCCCGTCATCCGGGGCAGTTTCGCTAGAGTGACCGTCTTTACGCTGTCAACTAGCAATAGGGGTTGCGTTCGTTGTGGGACTTAACCCAACATCTCACGACACGAACTGACGACAGCCATGCAGCACCTGTGCTGGCTCCCCGATTGCTCGGGATCGTTCCCCTTTCGGTTCACTACTACCAGCATGTCAAGCCCAGGTAAGGTTGTTCGCGTAGCATCGAATTAAACCACATGCTCCACCGCTTGTGCGGGCCCCCGTCAATTCTTTTGAGTTTTAACCTTGCGGTCGTAATCCCCAGGCGGTTCATTTAACGCGTTAGCTGCGGCACTAAAGGGGTCGATACCTTTAACACCTAATGAACATCGTTTAGGGCTAGGACTACCGGGGTATCTAATCCCGTTTGCTCCCCTAGCTTTCGCGTCTCAGCGTCAGAAATGGCCCAGAAAGCCGCCTTCGCCACTGGTGTTCCTTCCGATATCTACGCATTTCACCGCTACACCGGAAGTTCCGCTTTCCTCTACCATTCTCTAGTCTGGCAGTCTCAGATGCGGCTACGGGTTGAGCCCGTAGATTTAACATCTGACTTACCAAACCGCCTACACGCCCTTTACGCCCAATGATTCCGGACAACGCTTGGCCCCTACGTATTACCGCGGCTGCTGGCACGTAGTTAGCCGGGCCTTCCTCTGGGGGTACCGTCATTATCTTCCCCCCTGACAGTGGTTTACATTCCGAAAAACTTCATCCCACACACGGCGTCGCTCCGTCAGGCTTTCGCCCATTGCGGAAAATTCCTCACTGCTGCCTCCCGTAGGAGTAGGGACCGTGTCTCAGTTCCCTTGTGACTGGTCGTCCTCTCAGACCAGCTACCCGTCATAGCCTTGGTGGGCCGTTACCTCACCAACTAGCTGATAGGCCGCAAGCCCATCTCAAAGCCCCTTGCGGGATTTACCCCCGATGACATATGTCATCGGGGACACATCTGGAATTAGCCAATCTTTCGACTAGTTGTTCCAGTCTTTGAGGTAGGTTACTTACGTGTTACTCACCCGTTTGCCGCTGTCCGATGTTGCCATCAGACCGCTCGACTTGCATGTGTTAGGCACGCCGCCAGCGTTCATCCTGAGCCAGGATCAAACTCTCAAAAAGTTTGAAATAGCTCTATATCATTTATGAAAATAGAATCGATACGAGAACTCGCATCTATCTCTTTGCCTGATTTTCAAAGAACTTTTCTATTAGAAGAATTCAGGAGGGATTTAAAAAGACTCGAAGACTGCCGAAAAGTTAACTCCCACCCCCCTTTCACTTCGGCTTTGCTATTATAATAACACGAGGCCAGTTTGTCAAGTCCTTTTTAATTGTGTTAAAATCATCCCATGGTGGTTCTTCTTCGTATCTTTATCATTTTACCGCTCTTGATCGGGAGGGCTTGCGCGTCCGAATTAACGGTTGGCTTTGATCCGCAGGTTGCTTCTCAGGGAAAGACCTTTGCTGTCTATGTTGATTCTGAAAAACCCTTCAATGATGCTTCAGCTCTTTTTCTAGGACAAAAGATTAAGTTGTATTTTGTTGATGGAAGATTCCGGGGGCTGATTGGGATTCCTCCGGAACAAAAGGCTGGGAGATATAAAGTTAAGATATTTTTGACCAGGGAAGGGGGAACTTCTCAAGAGATCGAAAAAACGATGGAGGTTCGCCCAACACGGTTTGCCTCAACCTGGTTCAGATTAAAACCCGCCAAAAAGAAACTATACGTGCCGGATCTGATCCAAAAAGAATGGGCGGAAATTGAAAAAAAACTGTTGGTTGAAGAATCTGAGCAGCGCTGGCAGGAAGAATTTATGCTCCCGGTCAAAGGACCAATTTCGATGACTTTTGGGACAGTTGAACACATTAATGGGAAGAGAACCGGCCAGCATCGCGGCTTGGATATAGCAGTGCCGGGTGGGACACCGGTTAAAGCGGCCGAGAGTGGAAAAATAGTTTTTGCGGAAAAACTCAAAGCTTTTGGGGGAACTATCGTTATCGATCACGGACAGGGCGTCCATTCTTTATATTTTCATCTGTCGAAATTTTTGACAAAGCCGGGTCAGGAAGTTGCCAAGGGCGAGAGAATTGCTTTGTCAGGAAATTCGGGCATCTCGTCCGGTCCGCATCTTCATTGGGGAATGTCAATCCATGACGTTAGGGTTGATCCCCTGCAGTGGACGAAGTATGTATTCTGAAAGCTCAAAATTATTGAGAATTATAGATGTAAATTTTAACCGGGCGACCGAAGGATTGCGCGTTGTGGAAGAAATTGCTCGGTTTGTGCTTGAAGACCCTAAATTAACTTTAGAGTTAAAAGAGTTCAGGGGGAAGTTGAGACAAGTAATTGAGAGTGAAATCCAATTTCGACATCGCAGAGCTTTAGAAGATGTTGGTCGGAAGCTTTATACTGAAGGGGAAGGGCAGAGAGAGAATTTGGAAGGCGTTTTCCAAGCCAACATGAAACGGGCGCAGGAAGCGGTTCGCTGTCTTGAAGAATTTTCCAAATTAATAAAGCCTCATTTTGGTAAAGCCTTTAAGAATATTCGCTTTAAATTATATGAACTGGAAAAGCAAATCGCGCCGCGAGTTTCCAAAGCGGTAAAATTGGATTTTGATCTATATGTTGTGACCGATCCCCGGCGTAATCACCTTGAAACCGCCCGCAGAGCTATCGCAGGGGAAGCAAGGATTATTCAACTTCGGGTTAAAACTATAAGTAAACCAGCTTATTACCGTTTGGCGAAAAAGATAGCTAAGATCGCTCAAAAAGCGAATGTCACTTTTATTCTAAATGATTATTGGGATCTGGTGCGCAAGGTTGGAGCCGACGGGGTGCATCTGGGACAGGAGGATTTAGCGCGGTTCTCTATTAGTCGAGTTAGAAAAGAGCTTGGCGCAGATAAAATCCTGGGAATTTCCACCCATAGCTTTAATCAAGCCATAAAGGCGGAAAAGCTGGGGGCCGATTATATAAGCGTTGGCCCGATCTTTGCGACCCCGAGCAAGCCAGGCACTAAACCAGTTGGTCTTAGACTTTTAAGAAAAGTAATTAAGCGCGTTAAAATTCCAGTGGTTGCCATCGGAGGGATTGATAAAAGTAAGCTTCATGACATTAAAAAAACCGGGGCGACTCGGTTTGCGGTCATTCGGGCGGTCTTAGAAGCAAAGGATATTTCTCAGGCGGTCAGGAGTCTAAGGAAAGCTTTCTATTAACACCGGGCAAAATAATGCTTATAATTTCGGCTTTGGTTTGCTCAAGAGCTTTTCCAAGGATTTGAAAATCAAAAGGATTTTTTACTTCTCTGGGAACTCTGCCCGCAAATGGCAAGATTCCAGCTAAAATCCTGGCTCCTTTGATAAAGTAACCGATCGCTTCTTCGACCCGATCGAAATTATCGTTTTCAAGCTCCTTGATCAATGCCGCCCAAATTTCTTCGTCACTTTTCAAGACCGCTATGATTTTCGCGGCTTTTAACCGGCGGGCATCAACCCAGCGCATAATGATGCCGTAAAGGAAGATTTCGGATTTAAGGCCCGCCCGGTCCAATTCTTTGTAGTCTTTGCCGACCGCCGTGTAGATTTCTCCTTCGAGAACTCTGACGATTTTTTTGAGGCTGGCAGCGGTTGATTTTGCAGTTTCAGGATTTCCGATCGATTCTGATATGGCTTCGCTTTTATCGCTTGCGGACAACAGGATCCCCGCGTAGATAAAACCGGTCAAAAGGTGCGCATGGGAGATCCTAAGATTGGCAGCGGCTGCGATTTCCAGGATTCGGCGCCGTTCTTTTTCTGCTTCAACGTATTTTCCTTCCCGCACCAGGTCTTCGAATGAAAGAATTTTTAAGGCAAGGGTTAAAACATTTTTCTGATAAGCGGCAATTGCTCTTGCATTTCCAGAAGGTGGAGCGGAATTATCTTTTACTAATTTTTTAACCTCGGTTGTCAAATTTTCCACTTTATCCAAAGGAGTGGAGGATTCCATCTCGGTTTCTTCAGCGGTCAGCGGGCTTGAATGACTAAAGTGATTAAATAGCGATCCAATAATTTTTGCGCTCAGGTTCAAGCTGGTTAAAGACTTTAAAAGATCAATGGCAGCGGGATGAGTTTTGGTGTTGGCGAGCATTTCAGAGATCAGTTTCTCCAGCGCCCTGATTTTTGCCTGAAGCGCCCTGGACAGGAATGGTTTTAATAATCTCGCTAATCTGCCATCTAACCAGCGCGGATGTGCTTTCGTGTATACGCCGAGCAGAAGTGAAATAGAGTCTTTTAATTGCGGGAGAAGCCGCGCTTCCAAAGCGTAGCTTTGTGAGGTGGCAGCTTTAGACATAAGAGAATCGATCAATATCAGGGCAACTGATTTGCTGTGGGATTCTCCAATTTGCAAAATTCTCTGCTGAATAACATTGTTTATTCCCGCATCATTTACTCGGGCGTTGATAGATAAAAGCAATCTGACCGCGGCTGGCCCGGTTTCTAATATTGCATCTTCGGCAATTTGGGATATATTTTCCGGCAATAAGCTAACGGGGGCAAACTTGGGATTTAATCCCATGATTTCTGCCAGTGATTTTTCATCGCCAGTTTCTATAGCCGTTTTTGTTTCGTCGTACAGCCTTCCGGCGGCGATCAGGGTTTCGACCGGGGTCGGGTAATTTGTGAATTTGGCAGAAATCCTGATTTCCTGCTGCAAGAAACTATTAAAATCTGTTTTTGATTTTTCGATAAGCTCTCGATACCCGGTCCCAAAATATTCTAAAGACTTTGGATCATCAAAAAACGTGAGAATCTGGTCGCGAATACCCATGAAAGCGTTTTTCAAATATACGTTTAAATCGATGCGGGCATTTTTGGAGAGGGTTGTCTCCGGAAGGTCAGAAAATCTTTTTATCAACCTTCCCCAGCGATAGGCGACCAAGAAAAATTCGGTCTTTTTTTCCGGCGAGCAATTATGTAAATCATCCATGACGCTGACCCGGGCTTCCGGGAGAGGAAGCCGCTGCTTATCCGTCATGGCAATTTGATCCAACCCTTCAAAGGCTCTTTTTAAAAATTCTTCATAAGTTATAGTTTCTTTTTCGGGTATTTTTTCATAGGCGAGCCTGGAAGCTTTTCCGATTTCAATGATTCGATCAGCATCGAATTTATCCAGCATCTCTCGAAGTAATGCTTTGCGTTTTTCTATAAGAGCGGCAACAGTTTTTTCTTCTTGAGCTTCTTTTTCGATCTTTTTGATCCGTTCCTGATAAGCCCTGAATATATATTGAAGACCATCAATAAATCTTTGAAGAGCGGTCCGGTCCGATAGCGTTTCCGCGATCTTAGAAATTTCATCCGCCGGGCGGCTCTCATCTGCCAGAATGGATCTGAGCACCTCGAGGGCTGAGAACTGGAACTCTCTTTGAGCAGTTAATTCCCTGATCGAGGAAGACGATATCGAATCGAGCGACAGGCCCACTCGAATTTGCCACAAGACCATAATTTTGCCTCTTCCTATAAATGCTTCCAGGGCGCCAAGCTCAACCTCGGAGCCGGCTAACATTTTCAATCCCTGGTATATATTCCTGTAAACCGCGAGGGCATCATTTTCTCCATGCCGGCTTGCCAGCTCCTCATAGGCGCGGATAAATGCTCCGCGGTGGGAATGATAAAGATCCCTGAAAGGTTTAAATTCCCTTTCCCTGCCTCTTTCTCTTTCTTCAATTTCAAGCCGCTTGATGGCTTCGTCCGGAGAGCGGACTTCGATTTTAACTCCGTTTCGTTCCGGCATTGATTGTTCATGCGGGATAATAGCTCTTTTGGGCTTTTCTATTTTTAAAGGAGAGGTTGGCCGGACTCCCACATTTTTATGTGGAGGTTCAGCTACTCCTGTTCTTCCAATTGGTTCTTTGGGTGGAGTCATTCCACATGATTATCGTTAAATTCCTTGCGGAATTTCACTTTTTCTGCTAATATTAAGAAAAATCGAAGGGGGCTTAGAAATGGCTTACAAAATTGCAGTGATCGGCGGAGACGGTACCGGACCGGAAGTAGTGGCGGAGGGACTCAAAGTATTAAAAGCGGTTGCCAAAAAGCATAATTTTTCATACGAACTCAAGGAGTTTGATTTTTCTGGCAAGAGATACTTGAAGACGGGGAAACTAGTATCCGACGAAGACATCGAGGAATTGAAGACCTTTGACGCCATTTACCTTGGGGCGGTCGGGGATCCGAACGTTAAGCCCGGCATACTCGAGCACGGCGTTCTGCTCCGCATTCGTTTCGCTCTCGATCAGTATATTAATCTGCGTCCGGTAATACTTTATCCTAATGTCTGGACCCCGGTAAAAGATAAAGGGCCGGAGCAGATTGACTTTGTTGTCGTCAGGGAAAATACTGAAGGTCTTTATGCGGGAACCGGCGGTTATCTGAGAAAAGGGACTCCGGATGAGATCGCCACGCAGGTATCGATTAATACCCGAAAAGGGATCGAACGCTGCCTGCGCTACGCCTTTGAATACACTAAAAAGCGAAATAAAAGGAAACAGCTGACTCTGGTCGGCAAAACTAACGTTTTAACCTATGCCTTCGAGCTGTGGGAAAGGGCTTTTCATGAGATCGGCCAGAAAGACTATCCCGACATTAAGCGGGAATATGCTCACGTCGATGCCACCTGCATGTGGTTTGTCAAGAACCCGGAATGGTTCGATGTGATCGTCACCGACAACATGTTCGGCGATATCATCACCGACCTGGGAGCGATGATCCAGGGAGGGATGGGGATCGCAGCTGGCGGGAATATCAATCCTGAAGGTGTTTCCATGTTCGAACCGATCGGCGGATCTGCTCCCAAATACACGGGGCAAAACGTTATTAATCCGTTAGCTGCTATTGGCGCCATGCAGATGCTGCTTGATCAGATCGGGGAGAGCGGCGCTGCAGCCGATGTTGAGAAGGGGATCAAATATGCTTGCACCAAAATGCAATCGATGTCTGCCGGTAAGATGGGAATGTCGACTACCGAGGTTGGCGACGTTGTTGCTGCAAATATTTAATTAATCCGCCCGCATCGATGATTTTCTGCATAAATTCAGGGAAGGGTTGGGCTTTGAAGACTTGATTAATAGTTGGATCAGTTATTTCTCCGGTAGAAAGATTAACTTCAATTTCATCGCCTTCTTTAATATTTTCTGCAGCTTCAGGTGATTCAAGAATCGGAAGACCAATGTTAATGGCATTCCGGTAAAATATTCTGGCAAAAGACTTGGCAATAACAGCGGAGACACCCGCAGCTTTAATGGCGATTGGCGCATGTTCGCGTGAGCTCCCACAGCCAAAATTCTCGCCGCCGACAATGAAGTCCCCTTTTCTCATTTTTCTGACCCATTCCGGGTCAGCATCCTCCATGCAATGCTTCGCCAGCTCTTCCGGATCGGATGTGTTGAGGTAGCGGGCGGGAATGATCAGGTCAGTATCGATATTGTCGCCGAATTTCCAAGCTTGGCCCTTCATAATACAAATATTTTAGCATTTATTCTGAAATTTTCCAATGAAGAATGCGAGAATAAATTGTCATGGGAGTCAGAACTAATTTAAATGGGATACAATCGGGATATTTAGGAGAATTCTTTAGAAAAAGAACTCTCGATAACCCCTATACTCCTTATTCGCGGTTAAGTAAAAATCTGGATCAGGAAACCGCAAAGGTTAAAGAAAATTTACTGAGAAAAGTTGATGATGGTTTTATTGGTTTGGATGAACTTCTTTCCGGGGGCAGGGCCACGCAGTTGTTTAAGGCGGCCGGATTGTTCCCCGAAGCCTTGGAAAAGCTGAGCCGAAGAAAAGCGGTTATTTTACTGCGCGAAGAAAAACCCGAGCAATTTATATTTTCGGGGAAAAAAGCAGTTCCATACGTGGTTGAACATTTACCGGCGGATGAGGTCGCAAACATTTTGCATCAAGCTTCAAAACCTATTTCCACACGATCGGTGGTTGATCTGAAAGAAATTGGTCGATACGCGAGGGCGGCAGATTTTAGTTCGATCGCCTTAGCCATAAAATATGAATTGGTTTATGATGATCGGCCGATAACCACTGAATATTTTCCATACAATTTAGAAGATATCTTTTGCTTTAAACGGCCCCAAAATGGAGTTAGGACAATAAACCGGGGAATGGTCATTGCCGATAATCTGGTGATGAATATGTCTCAGATTCTGGATGCTCTCGACGGATTTAGAACCTCGCCATTGGATTCGATCCTGATCAGCTTGATGTTAATTCAGGGCCATGGTTCGCATAGAGTTCCGATTTTACGTTTACCGGAGCTGGAACTCGAGGAGATCAAAGCGAGAGACCATTTTACCAAAAAGGCAAGAGCGATACGCCACCGGGCGGTTTGCGAAGAATTTGAAAGGATGAAAAGGGAAGGGGGCGACGAGAAATCATTTAAAGTATTTATCGACCGGTCGCCAGATTTGGATGGCAGGCCAATTTACCGGGTTCAAATTGCCTGGGAGAAGAGATCTATTAATCCCCCGAAATAACTGAAATTCCACCTCCATTTTAACGATATATATATAGAAAGATTAAAGGTGTTGTCTCGATTCCATTAAGGAGCAATGACGATGCTAAATGTGACCGAAAGAAGTTCGATGAAGGGGCTTAACCTTCAATTCATGAGATGCGGTGGCCAGGGGAATATTTACCGATCTCGCGAAAACGGATTGATATATAAAATCGGGAAGAAAGGTTCAAGCGAAATATCAGCGAAGATTTTGATCAGAGAAGGGCAGTTCGCCGCCTGGTTTGAAAATTATCCCGGATTGGTAAAAGTTCGTGAGATCGGGCAAATAAAAGGTCAGCCTTTTCTTGCCATGGAGCCGGTAGAGGGCATAAATCTGGAAGACTTGCAGAAAAAATATTCCAATCACAAAATTCCCGAAAAGCTGGCGGTGGCAATTTTGTTAAAAACAGCAAAGATGCTTTACAGCAATTTGCACGCGCAAAAGCACTATCACGGCGACCTCAAGCCCTCAAATGTCATGGCTAATTTGGTGCCTTCTGGGAAAAAGGTTAGAATAGAGATTACCCTGATTGATCTGGGAAGTGTAGCGCCGTTTTCCAAACCAACCGTTTTTTTTACTCCTTCTTATGCTTCTCCAGAACAAACCCGGGTAGAGCCGCTGGATCAAAGATCGGATATTTATTCGCTGGGAGCAATGTTTTTGAAAATGCTTACCGGCGTGAATCCTTTTTTGGCTGCGAAGAAGGAAGAAACGATTTTGAATGTTCAAGCCAAGAAAGTTCCGGCAAAACTCTTAAAGGGATTGTCTTTGGATTTAAGTATGATCGTTCTTAAAATGTTAGAAAAAGACCCCGCCGAACGTTACCAGGATTGCGGAGAGCTTATAAGCGATTTGAATCGAATTATGAAAAGTTACCAAACATCATAATCGCATCGGAACACTTTTAAAATTGTTTGAAATTTATCCCTCAGGCTGGCGAGAATTATTTGGACGAAAAGGAGACAACTTATGCCTGAGGCGATGGGAACCGGTTTGTATTGTCGAAACGCAGGGTATTTAGGGCCCAAAGTGGGTAGGTTTAATCTTAGCCCTCGGGGTCTGGATATTCGCCTGATGGAGTATGTACGCGGAATTACAAGCGATGAAAATCCTTTAGATACGCGCACTTCTCTGCGACATATTACTGCTTTAAATGCTCAATCCATTGCGGTTTCGGTTGCTCCTCCGCTCATGCCCGCAGTAATAATGGAAGTTTTCCGCACGGCCGGAAAGGGTTACGAATTGGATTTCAGGTATTGTAAATCGATCATCTTTCTGCCCTATCTCAGGGAAAATGGCGAATGGGCTTTTGGATTTGAAATCTCCATGGTGAATGGCAATGGAGCCGAAGTGAATAATTTTTTAAGACAGGCGCCAGAGCTTAAACCTGACATTAAGAACATGATATTTATTCATCCTTTTGACGAACAAGGAAATCCGGCAAGCAACTTTCAAATCTTTTGTTCGCTCGGCTGGCTGCTCGGAAGAATAAAAGTGTCAGCCTTATTGATCTCAAGAGGATTGTCAACTGATACTTTAGGCCAGAGTGCCAGGAAGGTTTTTGCTTATTTATACCTTGAAGGTATGCTGGAGAGATTAAAACATACTGCCTCGAGAGGACCGTCAATCCCTGATAAGCAATTAATTCAGTCACAGATTGGTGGTATTAAAGAACAAGTTGCCAGGCCGCTTTCTTTTATGACAAGTGACGAAGTCCAGATAGTACTGGAATTGTTAGGTTAGTTATAAATCTTCCGGGCTGACGATATATCCAGCCACCGCGCTGGCCGCAACTACCGTATTATTGCCAAATTTCCAGGCGCGGCCTTTCATTTTCTTTTCCTTTTCATGGCAGATAACGTTTTGATATCCAGTTTGTCTTGAGGGCGATTTGACGCTTTTTTAGATTTAATTAATTCATTTAAGCCAATCACAAAAACTTTTTCTTTACCATATTGCTCCTGCTTCTTGTTTCGCCATATTTTACTAAAATCGCAACCTTTAAGCGAGGTCAGAAGATCAATTCTAACAGGTTCAAACCCCAGTTGAACGATTTCTCCCTTATCTGTAAAGTCTTTAGCCGCGAGCCCCAGGCTTTCAAAACCAAAGTCTTTCAGAGCTTTAACAATGTTTTTCCCGTTTTCAAGCGAAGCTTCAACGACAAGATCAAGGTCTTTGGTATAACGCGGCTCGGAATAAAGGCCGACCGCATAGGCGCCAACAATACAGTACTTGACCTTATTTTTGTTTAATAATCTTAAAAACTCTTCGAAGTCCTTTTCTTTTCTCATATTTGCACCCTTTAAAATTCAGATAGGTTTCCCTGAGAAATTGCATCGTATCCCATTTTTCTATCGGTGACATTTTAGCATAGTAATCTCTGTTAAACTCTTCCGCTTTCTTAAAAGACTTAAATTTTTCAAGCCAGATCTTTTTCATTTTACAAGTCCTTCGGACTTATAATATACCCCGCCACCGCGCTGGCCGCCGCAACCGCCACATTCGAAAGATAAACTTCCGATTTAGGATGTCCCATTCTGCCAACAAAGTTTCTATTGGTCGTGGCGATTGACCGTTCGCCTTCCGCTAAAACCCCCATGTGGCCGCCCAGACATGGCCCGCAGGTAGGGGTTGAAACGGCGGCTTCTGCTTTTAAGAATATATCGAACAACCCTTCTTTTATAGCCTGCTGGTAAACCGCCTGGGTGGCCGGGATGATGATCAGGCGCACGTCTTTATGGCGCTTCTTCCCCTTTAGGACTTTGGCGGCGATCCTGAGGTCTTCGATCCTGCCGTTGGTGCAGGAACCGATGACCGACTGGTCGATCTTAATATGGCCGCTTTTGCTGACCGGGTGGACGTTGCTGGGAAGATGGGGGAATGAAACCTGCGGTTCGATATCCGACACATCCCAATCATAAACCTTATTATATTCAGCATCCGGGTCCGATTGATAGATCACTCCCTTGCCGGCTTTCACTTTCTTCAAATAAGCTAATGTCTTAGCATTGACCTCGAAGATCCCATTTTTACCCCCAGCTTCAATGGCCATGTTAGCCATGGTAAGCCGCCCTTCGATTGAAAGCCTTTCAACCACCGGGCCGGTGAATTCCATCGACATGTAGCGGGCTCCGTCCACGCCGATCTGACCGATGGTGTAAAGGATCAAGTCTTTAGCCTCAACCCATTTTTGAAGTTTTCCTTTGTAAATAAACTTTAACTGTTCCGGGACTTTAAACCAGACTTCGCCGGTGGCCATGGCCGCCGCCATGTCGGTTGAACCAACGCCGGTGGAGAAGGCGCCCAGCGCTCCGTAGGTGCAGGTGTGGGAATCAGCGCCGATAACCAGGTCCCCCGGTTTGATAGCGCCTATTTCTGGAAGAAGTGCATGCTCGACCCCCATACATCCGATCTCGAAAAAGTTTACAATCCCATGCTTCCTGGCGAACTCCTTCATCATCTTTACCTGCTCGGCCGATTTTATATCTTTAGCCGGAGTAAAGTGATCCGGCACTAAATAGATTTTCTTTTTATCGAAAACCTTATTAATGCCGATCTTGTCAAATTCTTTAATTGCTGGGGGAGCTGTTATATCATTACCGAGGACAAGGTCAACTTTACAGTTAATAAGCTGGCCGGGTAAGACTTCTTTAAGCCCGGCGTGTTTGGCCAGGATTTTTTGTGAAATAGTCTGTGTCATGGTAAAAATACTATCAAACTTATGATATAATTGCAATGAGAGGTAAAAACATGGAAGATAAAAAAATATTCGTTGCCGTAGTTGGAGAAAGTCATGCTTCCCCTGAAATTTTAAAGCTGGCAGAAGCGGTGGGGGCTGAAATAGCTAAAGCGGGCGCAGTTTTGGTGTCCGGCGGATTGAAAGGAGTGATGGAAGCGGCCAGTAAAGGTGCTAAGAGCGCAGGAGGAACCACCATCGGTATTTTGCCTGGAAGCAAGAGAGAGGAAGCCAACCTGTATATCGATTATCCAATCATCACGGGTATTGGATATGCCAGGAATAAATTGGTGGTTAAAACCGGTCATGTTGTGATCGCAGTTGGCGGCAGTTATGGAACGCTCTCTGAAGTTGCTTTCGCTTTAGGTTATGAAATCCCAGTTGTTGGATTGAAAACCTGGCAGATAATCCATCATAGCGGGCAGTTGGATAAAAAAATCCATTACGCCAATACGCCAAAAGAGGCAGTAGCCTTAGCGCTCAAGCTGGCACGCGAAGCAAAACCCCCGGAAGAAGCGCGAGAATACAAGACTTAATGGATACACAACGTCAAGCCGCCCTCAAAGGCAATATTACTCCCCAAATGGAACAGGTGGCGAGAGTTGAAGGCTTTTCGCCCGAAGAAATTCGTGCCGGTATTGCTCAAGGAGTAATTGCCATTCCGTTTAATCCGCTTCACACCAATTGTAAGGCAACCGGCATAGGCAGAGGCTTGAGGACGAAGGTTAATGCCAATATCGGAACTTCTGCCGATTATCCGCAGATTGAAAACGAGCTCAAAAAGCTGAATGCGGCCCTCGAAGTTAAAGCAGATGCGTTGATGGATCTCTCAACCGGTGGGGATATAACTTCGATCAGAAAGATGATACTTGCTTCCTGTCCGTTACCCTTCGGCACGGTTCCGATCTATCAGGCGATGGTTGAAAACAGGATGACCGTTGACGGAATGTTTGAAGTGGTGGAAGAGCAGGCGCAGGACGGCGTTGATTTTATGACCATCCACTGCGGTGTAACCTTCGAGTCAATCGGGAGATTAAAGAAGCAACCGCGCTTGATGGATGTGGTTTCGCGTGGCGGTGCGCTGATGATGAAATGGATAATTGAAAATCGGGAAGAGAACCCATTTTATAAATACTTCGATCGGCTGCTTGAAATCGCTTTAAAATATGATGTAACCCTTTCATTGGGTGACGGAATGCGTCCCGGATCAATCGTTGATGCGGGAGATCAAGCCCAATTTCAGGAATTGATTATCCTTGGTGATTTAACTAAGCGGGCCTGGGAAGCTGGTGTTCAGGTGATAATCGAAGGGCCTGGACACGTGCCCTTCGACCAGATTGAATCGCAGATAAAGATGCAGAAAGAGATTTGTAAAGGCGCCCCCTTCTACGTTCTGGGCCCGTTGCCGACAGATGTTGCGCCAGGCTACGATCATATTACTTCTGCCATCGGTGGAACTTTAGCCGCAGCGGCTGGAGCGGACTTTCTTTGCTATGTGACGCCAACCGAACACCTCGGACTTCCGACCCCGGAGGATGTGAGGGAAGGAGTAATTGCTTCCCGCATCGCCGCTCACTGCGCCGATATTGCCAAGGGTATCCGCGGCGCAAAAGACTGGGATGTGGAAATGTCCCGGGCCCGCAAAGAACTTAACTGGGGAAAACAAATTCAATTGGCCATCGATCCGAAAAAAGCCAGGGAAATTCATAATAAAAGGACTCGTAACTCGCGACAGGTGACAGGCGACACTTGTTCAATGTGCGGTGAATTCTGCGCTATGAAGGTTTCATCGGAAGCGCTGGGAAGTTAACCAATCATATCTCGACTTCACAGATGCGCAATCCCTCTGAAATATGTCCAAAGAAATGAGGAGCCCCCCAATATTTTGGATCTAAAGAAAAGGATTTTAATTCTATCCTGTTTTTATTGGCATATCTAATAGATAAAAAATTTCTCCCACACTTTATTTCATCCGCTACAACCCCTTTTAAATTTATGTATCCATCATAAGAATAGTCAGATATAGTATGTAATTCCGGATCGTTAATATTTCGAAAGAAAAGTCTCAGTTCTTCATCGGTTAAATTGGTGTAAACTTCCACCTTGGTGCCTTCAAGGGCTTTCATGAAAGCTGCGGAGAGATCGTTAGGTGAAAGCTTTCTGGGGGCCCGGGCCCGATTTTCCGGAGAATAACCCCATGTCTGCATACAGAAATATTCGAATCCGAATTCGACAAATCCGATGAAGCGGTCAATATCCCGCTTCCCTCCATCGATCGATCCGGCAAAGTTTGCCAAGGCGGCAAGCTTTTCGTAACCATCGGGTCCGTAAAATTGGTCGACCGCCCTTTTTAAAGCAGTGACTTCGCCTTTAAAATAAGCATCAACCAGAACCTGTATTCCGATTTTTCGAGCCAAAGAATTGATCGCCCGGTAAAGGACGCCGTAGCTCCCGGGAGGAGGGGCGCCACCGGCCATAACTCTCAGAAATTCAGTCAATCCCTCATTCAAATATTTCCCCTTCACTTTGAGGACGCCCGCCTTTTCGGTTACTTCCATTATACCGATTCTAAAATGAATATCGTCTTCCTCATTTTTAATCATTTCGGTGCTATAAGCGTGGAGCAATTCATGGGTAATAATATCCGCCGTATCGCCAAAGGCTTCGCCGTTAATCAAGAGCAGGTTTAAAACGGGATTATAATTTGCGATGGGGAAGCTGGGCCTGGTTTGTTCGGGGGAAGCATAATTAGGGTTTTTGCATTCTCCTGGCTCGAAGGCATCTAAATTTTCCTTGTCTTCTTGAGAAACCACCCAGATATCTATGACCTTTCCTTTTATAAGTTTATAATATGGTGCGGTGGTAAGAACGGCAGTGGCTTTTTCCAGCATGGTTTTTACCTGTACAGTGGTAAGGCTAAGACCTTCAGATATTTTAACATTAAATCCCAGCCCTCCATTCGGTCCGTTTGCTATTCGAATGGCATAGGTAGTTTTAAATTTAACCTTGGGAATGTCCATTTATTTGTCCTTTTCTTAATATCGTTAAAATGAAAGCGAAATTTCATTAATTAAGAAGAGGGCTGCAGATATAAACGCAGCGAATTCTGTGCGATGAAGGTTTCTTCGGAAGTCCTCAAAAACAACTGAAATTTTATTTTTCTTCTCACGATAAAAGTTCATGTTGGTAACCTTTAAGCATGCGCCGGTTCATACCTGGGAGCAAACCCCTGCCTATAGGGAAGCAGTTTTGGGTAAGAACGTGACCGCTAAAACTGACTACTCAGAACGGCACAGAAATTACAAAGCTCAATTTGACAGAGTTTCCAGAATTGCAAGCGGTGATAGAGTGGTTAGAGTAGCCATGATGTGTGGAATTGGAAGCAGCCATGAAGAGGCTCTTTTGACCTGGGAAGCATTTCCCATGGTTTTGAGGATGCATCTGGTGGACTGGTATAATCCGCATATTGATTCCTTAAGAAACGCCCTTCAACAAACCGGTTTATTTAATACCGAAATCGAAGTGACAATTCACCATGCCGATCTCAGGGATCTAAATACTGTCCCTGCCGGCAGCGTTGATTTTGCTTATGCGAATAGACTTTTTGAATTCTATACAGAAAGGCCGACCGATATGAAAAGGATATTGGGCGGGATTTCGACCGCTCTTGCTCCCGGCGGGACATTTTATTCTTTTGATTATCCTGCGCATGCGGCAGATATATTTTACAGGTTTGTTGCAAACTTGGGATTAGAAAAATTAGACGAACGTATTTTAAGAAAAAGATAAGGAGGTAAAATAAGATGCCAATGAGAATAGGAGGAGGAAGATTTGGTCCAAGGCACAAATGTGAAGAGCCTGCTATTGCCCCATTAAAAACCAAACCTACCTTTAAAACTTCTGAAGAAATTATAGATCCTAGAAAGATATTTGCTTACCAATTAAGACTGAAAGTTGATGGAGTCACCGCGAATATGGTGAGGTTTGTTATTAAAAAGATAAGTTTGCCCAGGATTGGGGAAACCTGGCTAAAATTGAGTGTTGAGTTGCCTGAGGATTTGCGTGGAATCGTGAAAAAGGGGGATATAGTAAGTGTTTTACTCAGATATAGCGTGCTTCCAGAAGATAAAAGGGATAGAATCTTAGGAATGAAAATTCGGGTGCGAAACGGCACAAAAATCATTTAAGTCGTGTTATAATCATGCTTGATGAAACTCTCTCAGATCGGCGAATTCGGCCTCATCGAACTGCTAAAGAAAGCAGAAAACAGTAAGCAGAGAGCGGATACAGTAATCGGGATTGGGGATGATGCTGCTGTTCTGCAAATCCAAAATCCAAAATCCCAAATCCCATCAAGGAAATATCTAATAATTACAACCGACACTCTCATTGAAAACATTCATTTCAGATTAAAAACCACATCTTTCTTTGATCTCGGATACAAAGCCCTTGCGGTAAACATCTCTGATGTCACGGCAATGGGGGGATGGCCGACGCACGCTTTGGTGACGATCGGATTGCCGAAGAAAGTTACTGTTGAACAGGTTAAACAGTTTTATGCCGGGATTAATTCTCTTGCAAAAAAACATCAGATCGACATTATTGGTGGCGACACCATTGCCTCGCCTAAGGAAATTGTGGTTTCGATCACCTTGCTGGGGGAAGTTGAAAAGGAGAATTTACTTACTCGGTCAGGCGCTAAAGTTGGAGACGCTATCCTGGCTACGGGTGAATTTGGAAAGCCGGCCGCTCTGAAATTTGATAGTAGAAAGTTGAAAGTAGTAAGTAGAACTCGGGAAGCGCGAAAAATCGCAAAATCTCGGATTGCAACTTCCATGATCGACAGCTCCGATGGCCTGGTCCGGTCGCTTATCGAAATTTGTAAGATGAGCAAAGTTGGTGCTAGAATCTGGCTCGATTCGGTCCCGATCGCAAAGGGTGCAACCTTAGATCAGGCGCTTTATGGGGGAGAGGAATATGAACTGGTTTTTACAATACCCCGAGCAAAAGCAATTGAGATCATGGAATTGATCCAAAAAAAGACAAAAACCAAGGTGACGATTGTCGGAGAAGTGGTTGCGCGGAAGCGAGGGATCAAACTAATTGACGTTCACGGTAAAGTTCTTTCACCGGAGAGCGGGGGATATGAGCACTTTAAATGATCAACAAACGCAAGCTGATTAATACCTTCAAAAAGCTGATTAGAATCGACAGCCCTTCGCTGAAGGAAGGGAAAGTGATCAGGTATCTGGAAAAAGAATTAAGATCTTTGCGCTTAAGTTGCTATCAGACCGGCAGGGTGAGGGATGGGGAAGTTGGGAATCTGATCGTTCATATTCCAGGAAAAGGATTAAGAAGCCCCCGGCTTTTACTTAATGCCCACGTTGATACCGTTGGTCCCAGCAAAAATATCAAACCGATCGAAAAGAGGGGGTATATCTTTACCGATGGTTCAACCATCCTGGGGGCGGATAACAAAGCGGGAGTGGCCGCCATTCTTGAGATTTTGAGAGTTTTAAAGGAAGAAAAATTAGATCATCCTCCTCTGCAGATAATTTTTACCGTGGCAGAGGAAATTGGTTTGGTGGGGGCAAAAGCCTTGCCGGAAAAAGTGATGAACGCAGACTTTGGATTGACTCTGGATGGCGGGGATATTGATCAGATCGTCAATAAAGCTCCTTCACAATACAATTTGTCTGCAACTATCATGGGGCGAACCGCGCATGCCGGGATTCATCCAGAACAGGGAATCAATGCTATTAAGGTGGCAAGTGTGGCGATTGCCAATATGAAATTGGGCAGGATTGATAAAGAGACCACCGCCAATATCGGCGTCATCGAAGGGGGCAAAGCGACCAATATCATACCGGATGAGGTGAGGTTAAGAGGCGAAGCCCGCAGCCATGACTTGAAAAAGCTGGACCGGCAGGTTGAGCATATGGAAAGAGTCCTGCTTAAAGCCTGCGAAAAATACCGCGCCCGCCTTAAATTAAAAGTGGAAAGAGTCTATAAAGCTTTTGAAATTAATAAAAATAAAAAAGTTTTATCGCTGGCTGTTTCCGGGATGAAAATTTCCGGGATTAAACCAATGGTCAAACAGACCGGCGGGGGTTCAGACGCAAACATGTTTAATGAATGGGGTATCCCGACCGTGATCCTAGGAGTGGGTGCGGATAACGTCCATACCACCCGCGAGCAAATCTGTGTCGATGATCTGATCAAGGGGACCGAATCAGTTTTAAACATTATCAAGGAGATAGTTTCATGGAAAAATTCAAAGAAAAAGAGATAAGTACAAAGCGCATTTTTGATGGCCGGTTGCTAGGGGTAAGAGTTGACACCGTGAAGCTCCCAAATGGGGTTGAGTCGACCCGCGAGATAGTGGAGCATCCCGGTGCGGTGGCAATCGTTGCTGTTACCAGTGATAATGAATTAGTTCTGGTAAGACAGTTTCGATCCGCCACCGGCGAAGTGCTTTTAGAAGTGCCGGCCGGAGTTCCCAAAAAAGGAGAGAAGGGTGAGGATGCTGCCCGGCGCGAGCTGGAAGAAGAAACCGGTTATCATGCGAAAAGGATAACTAAAGTATGGGAGGGCTACGCTTCCCCCGGCTATTCCAATGAACTAATCCAGTATTATCTCGCGCAGGACATGAACATGATGAAACAAAAGACCGAAGAAGATGAATTCATCGAAGTAGATTTGGTTGATATTGAATTATGCTTGGATTTGGTAAAAACCGGCAAAATTAAAGACAACAAAACTATGATTGGGGTCATGATTGCGGATATGGCCGCAAAAGGCGAAATCTAGTGGAAGAGTATATTAGAGATTTTCTTGATTTTATAAAAATCGAACGGGGTTATTCCGAAAACACCATAAAAGCTTATGAGGAAGATCTAAAACAATTTTCCAAGTTTGCAAGGATTAATGACCCTCGAAAGGTTGATAGGGAATTAATAAAATCTTATCTAGAGCATATGCATGATGAAGGGTTTTCCATTTCTTCAACCGAACGCAAGCTGGCGTGTTTAAAGTCTTTCTTCCATCATATGTTGCGGGAGGATAAGATCGATCTGGATCCCACGTCAGATTTGCAGCTGCCTAAAAAAGCAAAACGTCTTCCGAAGGCCCTAAGTATTTCTGAAACCATTAAGCTGATCTCTGCCCCCCGGGGGAATCATCACCGGGCTTTGAGGGATGCCGCCCTGCTGGAGCTTATGTACGCTACCGGCATGCGGGCATCCGAAATAATCGGGTTAAATATCCAGCACATTAATCTGGATGTGTCTTTTGTAAAATGCCTTGGAAAGGGGGCTAAGGAGAGGGTGGTGCCGGTGGGAAAAGTTGCGCTTTCGGCTTTAAAGAAGTATTTGGAAGAAGGCAGGCCGAAGTTTCCCAGGAAAGATGAAGAGGCTTTGTTTATTGATAAGAACGGAGAGCGGCTCACCCGCCAGGGCTTATGGTTGATCATTAAAAAGTATGTAAAAGCGATGGGGGTTAAAGAGAAAACTTCTCCGCATACCCTCCGGCATTCGTTCGCGACGCACCTTTTGGAAAAGGGGGCGGATCTGCGTTCGGTGCAGGAAATGCTCGGACATTCGGATATTTCAACCACGCAGATATATACTTCTGTTTCCCGTGAGCGATTAAAAAGAATTTATCTTAAGGCGCACCCAAGAGCATGACGTATTTGATCGTTTTATTCATATTGCTTTATTCGATAATTTTGCATGAATTAGCTCATGCGAAAGTGGCGGAAATAATGGGGGACCCCACCGCACGCCTGGCGGGAAGGATAACTTTAAATCCTATTCCGCACCTTGATTTATTTGGTACGGTTCTGCCGCTGCTTCTTTTCTTATCCGGCGCACCCATTATTTTCGGATGGGCAAAACCGGTGCCGATCAATCCCTATAATTTTCATGATCAGCGCAGGGGGATCTTGTTCGTCAGCGCAGCAGGAATCGTTGCCAATTTGTTTGTTGCCTGGGTTTTGGCGACAATTTTAAAATTCCTGCCTTATTCCTATTTAAACGAAGCTCTGCAGTTCGGCGTGAGGATCAATGTGGTGCTGGCGATTTTCAATCTGATCCCAATTCCTCCGCTCGACGGCTCAAAACTTTTCGAAACCCTTTTGCCATATCCCTATTCTGAATATATTTATAGGATGGAACCTTACGGATTCTTTATCCTGCTTTTCATCCTGATTTTTCCTCCTACACAAATGCTCCTTTGGTTTGTGATTGACTTCGTATATAACCTGCTGATGGTCAGATTGTTTTGATCAATGGAATATCTAAAATATCTTCAATCGCTTGAAAAGTTCGGCATCCATCTTGGCTTGGATAGAATAAACTTTCTGCTGCAAAAGCTGGGCAATCCCCAATTTAAATTCAAATCTATTCACGTTGCTGGCACTAATGGGAAAGGATCGACCTGCGCCATGATGGCTTCGATTTTAAAAGAAGCTGGCTACAAAGTGGGGCTCTATACTTCCCCCCATCTCTTTGACTACGCCGAAAGGATAAAAATAAACGGGAAGGATATCTCAAAAAAGAAGATCTCAGAAGGCATAAGAAGGGTTAGGAAGGCAGCAGAAGGGATGAGGGAAAAACCCACTATTTTCGAAACTCTTACGGCGGTCGCGTTCTGGTTTTTTGCCAAAGAGAAAGTGGACTATGCGGTAGTCGAGGTTGGGATGGGCGGCAGGCTGGATGCCACTAATGTTATTACTCCTTTAGTTTCAGTGATTACCAATATTGATTATGAACATACCGAAGTGCTGGGGAAGAGCCTTTCCAGGATTGCGCGAGAGAAAGCCGGAATTATCAAACCGGGAGTTCCAGTAGTTACGACCGAAACTAAGGCGGAGCCGATCAGGGTGATGAAAGAAGTTGCTGAAAAGAACCGATCGATTTTGGTAGTGGTGAGCAGCGGACAGGCGGCGATAAACAGCAACCTAATCGGCACGCACCAAAAGCTGAATGCAGCCTGCGCGGTTGCTGCCATGCGCATGGCGGGCATTAAGATTTCAAAAAGAGTGATTGCTGTCGGTTTGCAAAAGGTCAAATGGCCGGCAAGATTCCAAGTAATTTCTAGAAAACCTTTGACCGTTATCGACGGGGCGCATAATCCGGCCGGAGTAAAAGTACTCAGGGTGACGATCGAGGAAATTTATCCCAATAGAAAATTTACCCTGATCTTCGGCTGCCAAAAAGATAAAGATGCAAAGAAAATGTTAAAAGCGTTGAAGCCTGTCTCATCAAAAATAATCATCACCCGATCTTCACATCCTAATGCGGCTTCTCCCCGAAAGCTGGCTGACTTTTCAAAAATCAGGGCGGAAGTTGCTGAATCGGTTGAGAACGCAATATCGCGGTGGGATAAGGAAGGACCTTTGCTGGTTGCCGGCTCGCTTTTTATAATGGCGGATGCTTTAAAATATCTTGACGCAGGTACCAAATCATAGTAGAATAAAACCCTTATGGCAGAGGAGTATTTTGGCAGCAATCTGCAGGGAAGTCAGGGTAACGAGCCCCGGCCGGAGACCGAGTTCATCCATAAGGAGAATAATTTCCTGACCAGCGTTAAAAATTTTCTGGTTTTCCTGATTTTAGCCGGGGTGGTGGTGGCCAGCTTCTGGATTAGTTTTCAGCTGGGCAAAAGGGTCTTATTCCCGACGAAAAAGATTCCCGAACGAATTGAGGTCGCCATTCCCGAGCCTCCTCCTTCCATCAAGGCGCTTCAAAAACTGCGGGAAGTGATGTCAGCGGAAGTTAGTTCAGCGGAAGCCAAGAAGGAAGAAAAAAAAGTTGCGGTAGCGCCAAAGAAAGTCAAGCAAAAGGCAGCAGCCGCCAAAGCGGTCAAAACTGGAAAGGGTTACTACAAAGTGCAGGCCGGTTTGTTCGCTCAGAAAGCTAAGGCTCAAACGCTGGCTAACCAGGTAAAAGCTAAAGGTTTTGATGTATGCCTGAAGAAAGTTGGTTCCGGCTGGAGAGTTCAGGTTGGCGCATTCAAAACGAAAAGTGCGGCTGCGAAATTGAGTGGAACGCTCAGTAGCAAAGGCTTTAAAGCGCAAATACTTTACGAATAATATAAGGAGGCAAGATAAATGTCTGTATATGATTATATATTTGGCAAATTTTCCCGCGATCTCGGGATTGATTTAGGAACCGCAACTACTCTGGTTTTTGCCCGCGGAGAAGGAATTATCCTCTGTGAACCTTCAGTAGTAGCTATCAATAAAGACAATAATCGCCCTCTGGCATTTGGCAACGAAGCCAAAGGAATGATTGGAAGAACCCCGGCCAATATCGTGGCCGTTCGGCCGATGCGCGACGGAGTAATTGCTGATTTTGAAATTACCGAAATGATGCTGCGCCACTTCATTAATAAGAGTCATAATCGCTCAGCTTTTGTGCGCCCGCGAATTGTCATAGGTGTTCCTTCTGGCATTACCGGGGTGGAAAAGAGAGCGGTGCTGGATGCGGCCATGCATGCCGGAGCGCGCGAGGCCTACCTGGTTGAAGAGCCGATGGCGGCGGCCATCGGGGCCAACCTTCCGGTTTCGGAAGCGCAGGGAAGCATGATAGTTGATATTGGTGGCGGCACCACCGAAGTTGCGGTTTTGGCTTTGGGTGGGATTGTGGTTTCAAAGTCCATCCGGGTTGCGGGCGATGAAATGGACGAAGCCATTGTTGCTCATTGCCGAAAAAATTATAATTTATTGATCGGTGAGAGGACCGCGGAGCAGATTAAAATTGATATCGGTTCAGCTTATCCGCTTCCGGAAGAAAGAACCATCGAGGTCCGCGGACGCGATTTAGTCACGGGGCTACCTAAAACTCTGACTCTAACTTCTTCTGAAATTCGAGATGCGCTGGCTGAGCCGGTTGCTACTGTAGTTGACGCTGTCAGAATGACCTTGGAGAAAACCCCGCCCGAGTTGGCAGCGGATATCATGGACCGGGGAATTGTGATGGCGGGCGGCAGTTCGCTTCTGCGCGGACTTGATAAACATCTGGCGCAGGAAACTGATATGTCAGTTTATGTGGTGGATGATCCAATTTCCTGTGTAGCTTACGGCACCGGCAAGATTCTTGAGGAAATTGACATCCTTAAAAAAGTTTTAATAATGCCCAGAAGCGGCTCGTGACCGCCTATACCCCTTTCAGAAAAAAAAGAACTTATACTCTTTCCGCAGTCATAATCCTGCTGGCCTTGCTGATTTCTTTGTCGGCTTACAGAGATATATTTGGCGTACGGTCAATTTTGATTTCTGCTATTTACCCTTTTCAATTTGCCGTGAGTTCGCTTTGGAAAGGGGCAGTGAGTACACCTTCTTCCATCCTTAATTTACGGAATCTGGCAAAAGAAAATGCTGAATTAAAGGGAAAACTAAATTTGGCTCTGTCCAAACTTGCCCTGCAGGATGAACTTACGGCAGAAAATGAGAGACTGCGTCAGGCTCTCGGATTTAAATATAGCAATCGCTACGGCTTCAGCCTGCTTCCGGCTCAAGTGATCGGCAAAGGCGCTTCTCCCTGGTATTCGATAATTGAAATCAACCGAGGGGCAACTTCCAAGGTGCAGGTCGGCGTGCCGGCGATAGTTAAGGAAGGGTTGGTGGGAAAAGTTATTGAGGTCTCGAACTTCAGCTCGAAAGTATTGCTCATTACAGATCCTGACAGCGGGGTCGCGGCAGTTGATCAAAGGAGTCGGGATTTTGGTCTGATTGAGGGGCATTCTCCCGAAGTACTCTTAATGAAATATGTCAGCTCTGCCGGAGATATCAAAGAAGAAGATAAAATCGTTACTTCCTCGATTTCCAGCATCTTTCCGGCCGGGATCCCGATCGGCACGGTTGTGCGTGCGACCAAAAAAGAACACGACCTTTTTTATCAGATCGAAGTCAAGCCTTCCGTGAATTTCTCCCGATTGGAAGAAGTTTTTCTGGTGCTGTAGATGCGTTTTCTTAAACTGGCCGCTTATATATTAGCGGTTATTATCCTGCAAACCGTGATTTTCCCGCGCCTCAGTTTTATGGGGGTGTATCCGGATTTGATTCTGGTTTCGGTGATCGCTTTTGCGGTGCTGGCGGAGAGAAATTCCGCCACCCTTTTTTCGGGCTCCCTGGCTTTCCTGCAGGATATCTCTTCGGCCGGGATCTATCTTAATACGATCGTCAAGGTAATAGTCAGCAATGTGGTTTGTAGCCTAAAAGAGGAGTTTATGGGGAATGAATATTCATTAACGGCCGGATTGGTAGCGGCATTGACGCCTCTAATTCTTATAACCCAAGCCGGGATTTTATATTTTTTCTTTGAAAAAAACTTAAGCTGGTCTTATCTGATATTCAGCATGGCGGCAACTACGGTTTATAACCTGCTCATGGTCCCGCTCTTGTTTCCTGTGGTAAAGAGGATGGTCAGTGGAGATTAAAAAGAACACTATTTTAATGGTTGTTTTTAGTTTGGTTTTTGCCTTGCTTTTTTTAAGGGTATTCCAGCTTCAATTCGCTGAAAGAGAAAAGTATCGGGAACTGGCACAGGAAAATGCGGCAAAAACGATTCCCGATACCGCGCCGCGCGGCGTGATTTTTGATCGGAGGGGAAAGGTGCTGGTCGAAAATCGACCGGTTTTTTCCGTGCAGGTTATGCCCCAGCTCCTTTCCGGGGATCCGGCGAAAAGAGAAAAGGTCTTGGACCAGTTGAGTCAATTGCTGGGGGAAAAAGTTGAGTTTAAAATTTCCGCCAGTAAGCCCCTGATTATTAGAGATAATATCGATCCGAAAACTGCCATCCGCGTTGAGGAACAGCAGAGAGAGCTGGAAGGGGTGGTGGTCAACAGTCGTCCCGTTAGGCATTACCCTTACGGCAGTGCGGCCGCCCATCTTCTTGGCTATGTCGGAGAGCTTGAAGCAGGGGAATTGGAGCGGTTAAAAGACCAGGGCTATCGCCGGGGCGATAGCATTGGGAAAGACGGAGTAGAAAAATATTATGACAGGGAGATTCGGGGTGTTGATGGCGGCAAAAAGATCGAAGTGGACGTTTACGGAACCCCCACGCGGCTGCTCGAATCTTTGGAACCCATCCCGGGGGCGGATGTTAAGTTAACGATCAATATCGATTTGCAATTGGCGGCGGAAAACGCTTTGGGCGGCCGAGAAGGAGCGGTGGTAATCCTCGATCCCAGAACCGGTGAAATTCTTGCCCTGGTAAGTCACCCCAGCTATGATCCTAATATTTTCACCGGTCCTTTGGATAATTCGATCTGGGAAGCACTGTCGCGCAAACGCCATCCCTTTATGAATCGCGCTTTGGCCATTTACCCCTCCGGATCGGTTTTCAAAGTGGTTACTTTGACCGCCGCTCTGGAAAAAGGCTTGACGAAACCGGATGAAATTTTTTATTGTCCAGGTTATTACATAATTAACAATCGTTATGCCAAGTGTTGGAAGGAAAGCGGCCATGGGCGCATTACGGTTACTGAAGGACTGGTTTGGTCCTGTGACGTGGTTTTCTATGAGCTGGGACGAAGGCTGGGGCCCAAACTTTTAACTGAGTACGCGCAGAAATACGGGTTGGGAGAAAGAACAGGGATTGATCTGCCTCAGGAGAAAAAGGGGCTCACCCCAACCGAAGGATGGAAAAAAGAAGTTTTACATGAGCCCTGGTACGAAGGCGATTCTATCAACTATGGCATCGGCCAGGGTTTCCTCCAGGTCACGCCGCTTCAGATGGCTTCACTTTACGGCACTGTTGCCACCGGGAAACGGATGCGGCCCTTTGCGGTTTCTGAAATCAAGAAGCGAGACGGGGAAGTTATGTATCAGGCCAAACCAGAGGAAATTGCCAGAGCTCCCATTTCTCCCGATCATCTTCAGATTATCCGAAAAGCTTTAAGCGATGTGGTTGATCGGGGAACGGGGATTGCAGCCAGAATTCCTGGACTTGCCGTTGCCGGGAAAACGGGGACCGCTCAGAATCCAGGACTGCCGCACGCCTGGTTTATTTGCTACGTTCCTGACACCGATCCGGAGATGGTTATTGCCTCGTTTGTGGAGCACGGAGAACACGGAGACCGGGCGTCAGCCTACGTGGCAAGAGATATTCTTAAAAGTTATTTTGACACGGGAGAATAAATTTGGTAAAATTGGATCATTATGGAAAAGATTGAATTAGAAGCCAAGCAACGTACGGAACTGGGAAAAAAATTGAAAAGCGTAAGGCGGCAGGATTTAATACCGGCGGTAGTGTATGGAAGAAAAATAAAAGCTATTTCCATCGCCATCGACAAAAAAACCTTCATTAAGAATATTTTGAAATCCGAAGCCGGTATGAACGCCATCATTTCGCTTAAGATCGCAGAACCGGGAGGAAAATCGATCCCGGTATTGACGCATGTGGTTCAAAGGGATGCTTTGACGGATGAGATTTTACATGTTGATTTCCGCCACATTTTGATGGATGAGGCCATTAAAACCAAAGTTCCAATTGAACTGATGGGAATTCCAATCGGAGTAAAGGACGACGGCGGCGTGCTGATCCATGGACTGCGCGAGGTCGAAGTCAAATGTCTGCCAACCGATATTCCCGATAAGTTTGAAATCGATGTCTCAGCTCTGAAAATCGGCGATTCTCTCAAAGTTTCCGATCTGGCTCAGGTAGCCAAAGTTGAAATTCTGACCAATCTTTCGGAAATGATTGCTAACTGTTCACCTCCCACCAAGGAAGAAGTTGTTGCTGCGCCGGTGCCTACCCCTGAAGAAGTGGCAGCGGCCGAGGCGGCCCCGGCGTTGGCTGAGGAAAAAGTTGAAGAAAAATCGGCTCCCGGAGCTCCACCGCCCAAAGAGAAACCCGCTAAAGAAGCGGCTCCTGCAGCTAAACCCGAGAAGAAATAATGCCTTGGCACGAGCTCTGTCGAGTGCAAGTTTTTCCCCTTGTAATACGATAAATATATAGTATGGCAGAGTTTACAACCGAGGGTGGAGGAGTTCACCCCGGAAAACCAATAATCTGGCCAACCGGAAAGCCGACCAGTGCGCCGGTTGGTGGAGCTTCTGAGGCAGAAACCGCCGGTGGAGTGCGCGGTGTTCCGCCGCGTGCCGCTCCGGCTAGACCGGGGGAGGTGGCTCCGACTGAAGGCGCCCGGCCGGGTGCGCCGGCAGCTCCGGCGCGACCGGCACCGTCGGTAGCGCGTCCGCTCACGATAGAGGATATCAGGTCGCACCTGCTTTCACTCCAGGTTGAGCCTAACGATTTTAATGCCAAATTAGCTTCGCTCATGCTGCGCAATGGAGTAGAAGTTTCCCGCGCCAATTTTGTCAAACTTTTAACCATGCTGCAGGGTACCAATAAGTCCCCGGCGATGCAGGAAGCCGCGCTTCTGCTGTTGATGAAAGGGATTGATTCTCCTGAGGCAGTGAGGGTTTTGGGGCAGTATTTTTCAGAGAATCCGGCAATGGCTTCCCAGATGCTGGCTCTGCGCGATGGGATAGGAAATCTTACCTCCGCACTGGGGATGGGAAAAGGGCTTATGGATGCGACCTTCATTTCTCAGCTTGCTGCGCTGCTTTCTCAGTTTGACGAAAATTTTAAATCCCTTTCCGATAAATTTACCGGCAAGAGCACGGTTAACCGCGGCAATATTTTAAATGATGTGCGGGCGCTGAAAGCGCTGCTGCAGGGACTGCAGGAAAAAGCCCCGGCATCTGACAGCCCCGAAGCGCAAGTCCTATCTTCGGCGCTGATGGAGTTTGGGGGTAAACTTGACAGCGTTATGCAGAATTTAGTTGCCCAGGCGATTCTTTCGCAGAGCGGGCGCTCCGAAGTGAACTATCATTACCAGCAGATTCCAAACACCATGACCTCTCCGCCCAAGGACTTTGAGATCGTCATCAAACGCGATGGAGAGGGGAAAGAATCTCATATCGACCCGCGCCACACCCAGGTCGTCATGTCAATGGAGACCGAAAATATGGGCAAAATGGTAGTTTCCATGATAGTTAAAGACAACAAAGTTTACGTCATTTTCGTTTTTAATGAAAAAGATTACGGGGAGCAGGGCCGGAGTTTAATTGCCAAAGAGTTTGGCGAGTTTCAGCAAAAACTGTCCGATAAAAACTTTCTTATCACCGGCTATCAGGTTAAAGTTGATCCGGCGATGTGCAATATTAAACCTTATTTGATTCCCATGCTTCCGCGATTAGAAGATTTGCTGAAGAAAATAGATATCGAGGCTTAACTTATATGGTAGAAGAGAGAATAAAAGGTCCGGGAGAAGAAATAGAAGAGATCAGAGAAAAGACCACGCCGAGTGAGCGCAAAACGGCGGTGGCGGTGCGCTATGATATCGACCGGGACAAAGCGCCGCTGGTGCTGGCGTCCGGGCGCGGGCCGGTGGCAGATGAGATCTTGCGGATCGCGGAAGATAATAAGATACCTCTTTACGAAGACCCGGAACTGGCCAAGCTGCTTTCCAAGCTTGAACTGGATGTGGAGATCCCCCCGGAACTTTACACGCTGGTGGCGGAAGTCCTCTTCTTTGTTTATAAGCTGGACCGCATGGCGGAAAAGCGCGAACGGATGGTCGCCCGCATGCGCGAAGAAGAGAAAGAGAAGAAGCGGCCTTAATTCCGCCTTTTACATTCTCAAAATCTTCAGGCTGGGTATCCTTATCGAAGAAACCATCAAAACTGAAGAAATTGCAAAATAGAGCAAGTATATCCATTTTGATATTGACCAGGGAAAGTTCGCCAAAGTGATAAGAAAATAAAGGATGGGAAGTCCTACTGCATTAGTAGTGGTAGCCAAACCAATGTAATAATTATAAGTTTTTTTGATCACATTAAATCTCGCCAGACGTAAGACCGAAGCCATAGTGAAAATTATCAGAATTCCCATTGATAAGATGCCGCTTAAACCCAAAAAGTAGCCAAAGAGCGCCGGAGCGACTCCATAGTTTACGGCATCGGCAAGGGCATCCAGTTCCGATCCAAATCTTCCTTTCCTTTTAATCAAAGTTGCCACTTCGCCATCCAGCCAATCGAAAAAGGCAGCTGCTATTAAAAGCAGAGCAGCTCCCGTAAAATGATATTTTGAAGCCAGAAAGATCGAAAGCATGCCGCAAAGAACTGAGGCTAACGTCACAAAATCCGGGATCTTAATTAAAGTCTTGAATCTAACCTTAGGCATTCCAAACCCCCTTTAAAATGGATATTCTTGATTGGATAGTCTCGCGATCTCCAGCATAATGGTTTTGACGACCTTTCTTTCTATTTCTCCTATTTTATCAGTATTATTTTGACTTACCGCTTCATCGTAATCTTTATAATAATGGCTAAAATCCAGAGGTTTTCCAATGTTTATTTCGAATGGTTTGAAACGAAGGAGGTAGGTGGTGCGCGGCAACATATCGTAGACTCCGATCAGCCCGACCGGCACCACCGGAACTTTTCCCTTCAGCGCGAGAAGCGCGATCCCCGGCCTTCCTTTTTGAATTTTCCCGGTCTCGCTTCTCCTGCCTTCGGGGAAAATGCCGACAATTTCGCCGTTTTGCAAATATTGAAGAGCAATAAAGAGGGATTTTGCCTCTTCTTTCATGTCCACCCGGATGGTCCTGGCGGTTTTAACCAGAAAACTGACGAATGGAAGGCGAAAAAAAATACCATAAGACAAAAAATAGATATAACTCCTGGTAATTTTGCTCAGATAAATAACGATCAGGAGAGGGTCCAGCAAACTCGCGTGATTGGCGGCGATGATAAAAGGTTGGCCGAGGGGCAGGTTTTCGGTCCCGGTGATTTTCTTTCTAAAAGGCCAGAAAAATAAGAACAGGAAAAATCGCACGATTTTAAATTTCAAAGAAAGAGGAGAGTATCCCGGCCGGTTCATGGTTTTACAAACACCAGGAAGAAATAAACGATCGGCAAAGCGTAAATCAGGCTGTCAAATCGATCAAGGATGCCCCCGAAACCGGGGAGCAGCCTGCCGGCGTCTTTGACCTGGGCCTCTCTTTTCAGACTGGATTCAACCAGGTCGCCAATCTCCCCGAAAACCGCCACGATAGCACTCAGTAAAAAGATGTAGGGGTAATTAAAAGTGGGAACGAGATATCTTAAAAGGAAGGCGACAAAAATTGTACCGGCGATTCCTCCTAAGGACCCTTCTAAGGTTTTACTCGGACTAATCTGCTGGAAAATGTTGCTTTTGCCAAAAAATTTGCCGGCGTAATATGACGAAATATCGTTGGCCAGGATAAGAAAATAAAAATAAAGAAAATAATTGAAACCATTCTCTAGATTTCTGATCAAAATAAGATAGCTTAAAGTCCATCCAATATAAAGAATTCCTAATAAGGTAGTGGCACTGCTATGAATATCAGCTGAAAGATCATTTAGGACCTGCCGTTTATAAATTGGGATTGCCAGAATAAAAAGTGAAAAAAGAATAATCGCAATTTCATAGACTTTGCCGTCGCCAAAAAACGCCACCAATGGCAGTGAAGCGCTAAAAATCGTTCCAGTAACTTTAAAAACTTTTATATTGGTATGTTCGGCCAAGAAATAAAATTCAAGGACTCCAATAACGGTCATTAGCATGACTACTACCAAAAAGTAAATTCCTCCAAAATAAGCAGATAAAATGAAAATGGGAAGGACTACAATCCAGCCCAGAGTTCTAGCCCACACATCGGTTTTCTTCTCCCGGATCGAAAGATAAAGATTGATCAGAAGTGCAAACCCGAAAGCGATAAAGAAAATTATTAAAGTTCTTGCAACCGCGTCATTCATTTAAATTGGCTTTTTGACCAGCAATTTTAACGCCTGAGGTAGAATTTTTAAATGAAACTTGTGTTCTTTGACCACCTCCCCGTCCACATGGGCGACCATCTGATTTTCCGACTCAACCGTAAGTTCTTTGGCGCGGAAGTAGGTGGTGAAAGGGAGAGAGAGATGTTCTCCCTTAGGAACTTTTGAGATGTTTAGCAGAACGTTCAGTTTGCCGGGATAGTTTACTAGGCAGATATCTAATAAGCCATCGTCAATTTCGGCTTTAGGTGTCATCTTGAATCCTCCTCCGGAGTATCTTCCGTTGCCGATGGTTAGAAGTAATATACTGGCATCAATAGTGATTCCGTCCATTTGTATTCTTACTTGTTTAGGTTGGTAAGTGAAAAGCAGCGGAAAGATTTGAATTAAATAAGCATAAAAACCGCGGACATACTTGGCCGATCTGGTCTTGGCTTCGGCAACTTCGCCGTCAAAACCAATTCCTACCATATTCAAGAAATATTTTTCGTTGACAACTCCCAGGTCGACTTTTTTAGTATGTCCTTCCAAGATAGTATTGCAGGCTTCTTCAGTATTTTTGATTGATAGGCCAATCATCTTGACAAAGTCATTTCCCACCCCGGCGGGGATAATTCCGAAAGTTACGCCGCTGCCGACAATCCCATTGACGATATCACTAGCCGATCCGTCCCCTCCGACCGAAACGATAGTGTCGAAACCGTCTTCAACCGCCTTTTTTGCCAGAATGGTACCGTGGCCGGGGACAAAAGTCCGATCCAGATCGTAAGCAATTTTTCTTTCCTTAAAGTACTTTTCGGCGCGGGGCCAGATGGCCTTTTCGGCATCTCCTTTTTCAGCAGCAGGATTAAGTATAATTTTTAATCTCATGTGGCCCTTATTATACCACAGACTTGATAAAAATCTATTTGAGAGTATAATTCCTGTTTAGGAGGGAACAAAAATGAATAAAAGAATTAAAACGCTAATAATTTTATTGGGGGCGGTTTTTTTCTTGGCAAATTTATCTTATGCTGAAATATTCAATCTTAAGCATATCAGTACCAGAACCGATAATTTGATCACCAGAGATAAAGCCAGCGGAAATCATCTGTGGGATGCCAAAGTTAAAGTTGAAAGATTTACCTATCAGGGGAAGCCCATGCTTTACATAGTTGAGACTGGATCCGGCATCTGGGGCAAAGATAAGAAATATAAAACCTGGAAATCTGAATCTTATTATAATGTTGATGGCGCCAGAGTAGTGCCTACGCAGGGGAAATTGGTTTTTAAGGATCAGAGCGGGAAAATAGTCGGGACTTTCGACAAATTCTTTGATGCTAAAGAAAAGAAAGTGATCTGCACCCTGAATGGCAAAAATACAGAATTTGGATTTGCGGATGACCTGGTGGATCGGGATCTTCTCGGCACCGCCCTGGCAAATTATCCTTTTGAAGAAAAGCGGGATTTTATCTTTCATCTTTTGACGATTGAACCGACGCTCTATAAAATTACCACCAAGTATCGAGGGCAGGAGAGCGTCAAAATTGGAGATAAAACCTTCGATTGTTACAAAATTGAAATTATTCCCGATTTAGGCGTGCTTAATATTTTCGGTGCTTTTGTGCCCAAGACCTATTTTTGGTACAAAGTCGCCGTGCCGCATGAATTTGTCAAATACGAAGGATTGGAAAGCGGATTGGGCACGCCTTACGTTGTGATGGAAACGGGTTACTAAAAATTCCCGTAATCGTAGTTTACTGGCGTGCGGATTTCACCTTTAACCTGGCGATAAAGATTTAGATAAAGATATTTTAAAGCTAATTTTAGCCTGCCTTCCTTTTCGAAACGCCTGACTGAAATAAGGACCTTCGGTCTAAGAATACCAAATTTGCCGTATTTTACCGCCCGGCTGACATATTCTGAATCCTCACCGAAAGTGATGGTTTCATCAAATCCTTTGATCTGTTCGTGAATGGCTTTTTCAATAAAAATGCAAAATCCCTGGGCAAACGGCTTCCTTTTTTGAAAGAGGATAACCGCCGCATTTGCCAGTGAATAAACCAAATGATCAAAGAAGTTGGTTGAAATAGGAGTGGCACTGCAGGTTGCTATCTCCAGCCCATTATTTTTTATTTCTTTGAAACAGTTATCTAAAAACCTTTCCGGCAGGATGATATCTGCATCAAGAAAGAGCAGCCAGTCTCCATTGGCTATCTTTGCTCCTTCGTTACGGCCGCGGGCCTGTTTCCCCCCTCTAGTAATTTTACATTGGTATCTTTTAGCGATCGGAATGGTCTGATCGGTTGAACCCGCATCGGCAATTACTATTTCACACTCATAATTTTGTTTTTTGATGGAATCGATCGCTTTGGGAAGATATTTTTCTTCATTCAGAGTAGGGATTATAATGGTTAGCATAAAAATACTCGATCAGATTCTCATCTCATATATGCGGTAGGTTTTGTAAGGTTTCTCGCTCCATAATTCGGTAGCTTTTCGAGTTAGATAGTTTTGTTCCAGGATCATTGAGGCTTCAACCCATTTAAACCCAAGTTTATGCGACGCTTTTAGCGCTTCTGCATATAATAAAGCTTCGATCCCCATTTTGCGATATTCTTCTTTTACCCCCATAATGATTAAACGGGCAGAATCGATTTTCCTGGCATAATACAGAGCTTTTAAAAAACCAAAAGGAAAAAGACGACCGTTCAAGTGTTTTAGCACCTGGTTAAAATTAGGTATGGTTATCAACACTCCGGCCGGTTTACCATCTATTTCTGCGAACAGAGAAAGTTCCGGAACCGCCAAAGGCTTAAGCCGTTTTGCCAGCGATTTCACTTCTTCATCGGTGAAAGGAACAAAGCCCCAGTTTTTACTCCAGGCAGAATTGTAAATCTCTTTTATCTCTGTGACTTCTTTATCAAAATTTGCAAAATTCATGGCCCTGACTTTAACTTGAGGGCATTTTTCATGTGCAAAATTTTCAGCAATCAAAACTTCCTTGGGCAGTTCGGAGGGAACCGGTCCCAGATATGCATACCAGTCAACCGCTTTGCCCAAACCAAAACGCTCTATAAATCTGGGATAATAAGGCGGATTATGAGCCATCAAGACATAGGGGGAATAATTAAAACCATCGATCAGGGTGCCGCATTCTTCGTTGGTAGAGGGGTTGATGGGGCCGCGCATGATCTCCATGCCTTTTTCTTTAAGAAACATCCTGACCGCGCTCAAAAGGAGTTCGGCGATTTCATAATCGTTGAAGCACTCGAAAAAACCGAAGAAACCCGCCTTTTCCTTATGATATTGAATATGATTTTGATCAATAATGCCGGCGATGCGGCCAACCACTCTTCGTTTTTTCTTTATCAAAAACAGCTTGCCTTCGGAGTGTTTCCAAAAGGGGTTTTTGTTTGGGCTGAGAATAAATTTTACTTCAGATTTTAATGGGGGGACCCAATAAGGATCTTTTCTATATATTTTCCAGGGAAGCGAGATAAAATCTCTCAGATCCCATCCGTTTTTTACTGATCGTATTTCCAATTAGTGTCCCCGGCCTTTACCCATTCCTCGCTCTCTTATTTGAGGTCTCTCGGGAGCATGGATTTTCAGCTGTACTTTCTCTTTTGTCATCGTTTTTTCTTTCCGTTCTTCTTTTATCATCTTTTTTTCAGCTTTTTTCTCCTGAACAATCAGTTTGCGTAGTGCACTGGGTTGAACTCCTAATCTTTTAGCCAGCACTCCCCAGCCGATGCCTTTGCTGTGAAGAGCAGCGACATGGTTGATGGGTTTGCCGCTTTGTTTTGCCAAAAGCGCCAAATATTGGATTTCAGCCAGGGTATACCCTTTTTTACTAAGGAAATTAAGTTCTCTTTCGGATACCGAATATTTCTTTCTAAGCTCAGTTTTTGCCGTATTCGCTCCCGCCGGGGTGGAGGCCTTCGAATTGATGTTGTTAAGGAGCAAATCTAATTGGGTATCACCGGTATTGAACTTTAAATTAGCGCTGAAGTCGGCGGCCAGACAGGCTGAGGCGAAAAACAATAAGAAAGCCATAACTAAGCTTTTTTTCATTTTAACAACTCCCTTTTTAATTTTCTGGCTATCATTATTAATCATGGCAATTTAAATGTCAATGCCCGCCGGTTGCCAGAGGTTGAAATTAGCCAAACAGAGGTGTATCATTCGCAATTGATATGATAAACCGAAAGACAAAAATTATTTGTACGCTGGGCCCGGCCTCAGCGGATCTTGACTCTTTGAAAAAATTGGTGCATTCCGGCATGAACGTTGCCCGGCTGAACCTTTCCCACGGCACCCTCGAAGAACATGAAAGAACTATCAAAAATATCAGAGAAGTCAGCCAGGAAGTAGCCATTCTGGTCGATCTGCAGGGGCCGCGCATCCGGACCGGAAGTCTTTTGGAGAAAGAGATAAAAATTAGAAAAGGGACAGTCATTAATTTAACTTCGGAAGAGATTGCCGGAGACGAAGAAATAATCTCCCTTTCTCCCGCATCGGTGATAGCGGATGTAAAAATAAATGATCCGGTGCTGATCGCTGATGGAACGATAAAACTAAAAGTGGTTAAGAAAAGAAAGAAAAGTATTGAATGCAAAGTGATTGAGGGTGGAGTCATCGGCGAACATAAAGGAGTTAATCTTCCCGAAACGGAGCTCCGGCTGCCTTCCCTGACCAAAAAAGATAAACAGGATGTAGCGTGGGCGATCGGAAAAGAAGTTGATTACATCGCGCTTTCTTTTGTCAGAAAGCCGGCAGACGTTCTGGAGCTTAAAAGGATTTTACAAAGTAAAAAAGCCGGGCTTCCGGTCATATCAAAAATCGAAAAGGCGGAAGCAGTAAAGAATTTGAAAGAAATCATTAAGGTGTCGGACGGAGTGATGGTCGCGAGGGGCGATTTAGGAGTAGAGATTTCTTTGGAGAAGGTTCCCATACTGCAGAAGGATATCATCGAGGCGTGCAGGACTTTTGAGAAACCGGTGATCGTTGCGACCCAGATGCTGGAGTCGATGGTTAAAGCGCCGACACCGACCCGGGCCGAGGTTTCGGACGTCGCCAACGCCATTTTTGACGGAGCCGACGCGGTTATGCTTTCTGAGGAAACTTCGGTTGGTGATTTTCCGATCGAAACGGTAAAGACGATGGCCAGGATCGCTGAAGAGGCCGAACGCAGGATCAGGGTTTCCCCGCAACCTGTCCAGGCGGACATAAATGTGGACGTGGCGGTTGCTCATGCTGCCTGTGTTCTGGCTCAAGTTGTCAGAGCCAACGCGATCATCACCTTTACCGAAACCGGATCTACCGCGCTCCGGGTCTCCAAGCATCGTCCGGAGGTGCCGATCTTTGGGATTGTCACCAACGACCGCACGCTGCGAAGGTTATCTCTGTTTTATGGGGTGCATCCCTTAAAGATCAGCGCTTTTAAATACATAGATGAAATGATATTGAAGACCGAAAAAGCCATTTTAGAAGTGGGCCATTTAAATAAAAATGACATTGTGGTCATAACTGCGGGAGTTCCCATCAACATACCCGGCACCACCAATCTAATCAAAGTGCATCGGATAGGAGAAAGAGGAACTCTTTAGAGCATGCTTGAATCCAAAGTTTTAAACATTATAAAAGAACGCTTTAGTGTACGGAATTATGAAGATAGGCTAGTCGAAGATGAAAAGCTTAATTTAATTCTTGAATCCGCTCGCCTTGCTCCTTCCGCATCCAATTCTCAACCCTGGCATTTTTATGTGGTAAAAAATAAAGAAAAGATCAAAGCGCTTTCCGAAAAAATGCCTTTAGGATCTCATTTGGTCATCAATTCGTTTATGGCTCAGGCTCCAGTTGTAATTGTGGCGACGGCTGGTCCAATCGATCTTCTCCGCAAAATTTTATCTTATATAATTAATAAAAAATGGTATTTCCTAGACCTGGGAATTGCCCTGGAACATATGGTACTGACGGCGTGGGAGCTTGGGATTGGTTCTTGCTGGATCGGCTGGTTTGACGAAAAAAAGATAAAAACCCTGCTCGACATTCCAGAAAATCAAGAAGTCATTGCCATGTTGACACTGGGATATCCGAAGGAGGAACGTCTGCCTTTTCCAAAGCACAGGAAGAAATTGGAAGAGATCGTGAAGGTCATTTCTTAAAGTGCTTGACAGCGAAAGAAGCAGGTCGTAGAATTTCAGCTGTTATAAAAAAAGGAGGTGTAAGTGATGGCAGGAGTTAAAGGATATTGCGTAAAATGCAAAAAGAGCAGGGAAATGAAAAATCCCAAATCGGTTGTTTTGAAAAATAAGAGAAAAGCGACTAAAGGCGAGTGCCCGGAGTGCGGCACCAAGATGTTTAGGATCGGCGGATAGTTAGAGATCGTTTCCTAGCTAGTAAACGAAAAAGCTGCATGGCCAGACTTGAGGCGTGCAGTTTTTTTTGTTATAATGCGCCTCTATGCCTCACCGTGATAAATTTATTCATCTTCACACCCACACCGAATACAGCCTGCTGGATGGCGCCTGCCGCATCCCCGATCTATTAAAAAGAGCCAAAGAACTGGGGATGCATGCTCTGGCCATAACCGATCACGGCAACATGTATGCGGCAATTGATTTTTATCTTCAGGCGAAAGAAATCGGTATCAAACCGATCATCGGCTGTGAAATGTATGTGGCACCGCGCACCCGTTTTGATAAAGAGACCAAAGAGGACCGCTCTCCTTATCACCTGACGCTTTTAGCCAAAGATCTCCTGGGTTACAAGAATCTGATAAAACTGGTTTCGTTGGCTTCGCTGGAAGGGTTTTATTCTCGGCCCAGGGTCGACCGGGAATTATTGGGTAAATATCATGAAGGTTTGGCGGCTCTCTCCGGTTGCTGCGGCGGTCAGGTATCGAAGCTGCTGTTGGAAGATAAAAAAGATAAAGCACGAGAGACGGCCGAATGGTACCGGGAAATATTCGGAAATGATTATTACCTGGAAATCATGGATCTGGGCTTGCCGGAATTTAAAACTCTGCGGCCCAAACTGATCGAGCTCTCACGCGAAACGGGGATTCCTTTGGTTGCCACCAATGATGTGCATTGCGTTAACCGCGAAGACGCTTATGCGCAGGACGTCCTGCTTTGCATTCAGACCAATTCCTTTCTGGATGATGAAAAAAGATTAAAGTTTAATACCCAGGAGTTTTATCTCAGGTCGGGCGCGGAAATGGCGCAGCTTTTCTCAGATATCCCCGAATCGCTTAAAAATACTTTTGAGATTGCCGAGAAATGTAATCTGGAATTAGAAACCGGAGTATTGCATCTGCCGAATTTTCCGGTGCCGGAAGAGGAAACGCCGGAATCCTATTTGGAAAAAATTGTTTGGGAGGGGATAAAGAAAAAATATGGAAATCTCCTGCCGCCTGAAACCATCGACCGAGTCAAATATGAGCTATACACCATCGAAAAGATGGGATACGCACCTTACTTTTTGATCGTGCAGGATTTTATTAATTGGGCTAAATCGAAAGGTATCCAGGTTGGTCCCGGGAGGGGGTCTGCGGCTGGCAGTATTGTTTCCTATGCTTTAGGCATCACCGCTATCGATCCTCTGAAATATGGCCTCATTTTTGAGAGATTTCTTAATCTTGAAAGAATTACCATGCCGGATATCGATGTCGACTTTTGTTTTGAACGCCGCGGCGAGGTTATTGATTATGTAACAAAAAAATACGGGTCTGATCACGTGGCCCAGATCATTACTTTTGGAACCATGGCTGCCCGCGGAGCCATCCGTGATGTTGGGCGAGTGCAAAGAGTTCCGCTCCCGGAGGTTGATCGAATTGCCAAATTGGTTCCTTTCGGTCCGGACGTAAATTTGGATAAAGCGCTCGAAAGCGTTAAAGAACTCAAGTCACTTTACGAGCAGGATGAAAAAGTCAAAGCTTTGATTGATACGGCTAAAAAGCTGGAGGGCATGGCGCGCCATGCTTCCGTACATGCGGCTGGGATTGTTATTTCAGAAAAACCTCTTACCGAACATGTCCCGTTATCAAGATTAGATGAGAAAGTTATTGTAACGCAATATCCGATGGAAAGCTTAGAGAAGATCGGTCTCTTGAAGATGGACTTCCTGGGTCTTCGAAACCTGACCATGATCGCGCATGCAGTTGAGATTTTAAATCACACACAGGGAATCGAAATTGGCATAAACAATATTCTATTAAACGACCCGAGAACCTACAAACTTCTCTCCGATGGAGAAACCATGGGGGTTTTCCAGCTTGAAAGCCGGGGAATGCGGGCTTTAATTAAAGATCTTCGCCCATCTAATTTTGAGGAGATCATTGCTCTGCTGGCGTTGTATCGACCCGGCCCCTTGGAAAGCGGCATGGTGGAAGATTTTGTTAAAAGAAAACATAAGCAGGTCCCGATTCGTTACGAACTGCCGGAACTGCAGCCGATCCTGCGAGAAACCTACGGGACGATTCTCTATCAGGAACAGGTGATGGAGATCGCCAGCAAAATTGCGGGATTCTCCATGGGACAGGCGGATCTCCTGCGCGCCGCCATGGGAAAAAAGAAAACTAAAGAGATGTCCATGCAAAAGGAATTCTTTATCGAGGGGGCGGTGAAGCGCGGTGTTTCCAGGCACAAAGCAACCGAGCTTTTTAATCTCTGCGCCAAATTTGCCGGTTACGGCTTTAACAAGTCGCATTCGACTTCTTATGCTTTAATTTCTTATCAAACAGCTTATTTAAAGGCTAATTATCCGGTTGAATTTATGGCGGCGCTTCTGACTTCGGTCATGGGGAATGCAGACAAAGTAACTGCTTATATTGCTGAAGCACAGAGAATTAAGATTAAAATTCTTCCCCCGGATGCAAATGAAAGCTTTCGTAATTTTACCATAATCAAAGAAGGGATTCGCTTTGGTCTTACGGCAATAAAAAACGTGGGAACGGCCGCGATCGAATCTATCATTGAGGCGAAACAGAGCGGCGGACCTTTCTCTTCATTTTATGATTTTTGTTTAAGAGTCAATTTAAGGACCGTTAATAAAAAAGTGGTGGAAAGTCTGATCAAAGCGGGAGCTTTTGATTCTTTTGGGCAGAGCCGGGCATATCTTCTGGCAACCTATGAAAAAGTCATAAATAAAGCCGCCGCTGAATTGAAAGAAACGGAAAATGGACAAGAAGCGCTTTTTGCCTTTGAGTCACGGGTCACGGGTCACGGGTCGCGGGTCGAAACAGAAACGGTTGAAGTAGAAGAGTTTTCGCCCGATCAGCTGCTGCGGATGGAAAAGGAACTTCTCGGGCTTTATATCTCTTCCCATCCGCTGGAGCGATTGCGGGATTCACTGGAAGCGCAGACCAGTGTCCGGATTGCCGATATTTCTGAAATGCGTGAAGGGGAATCGGTCAGGATCGGCGGGCTTCTTTCCGGATGCAAACGGGTCGTTACCCGAAGAGGTGACGCTATGTTGCTGGCAAATCTGGAGGATTTATCGGGAAGCATTCCCATGGTGGTTTTCCCCAAAGCTTGTGAACGTTGTGCTCCTTTCCTGAATGATGACGAAGTCGTGATTGTAAAAGGGAAACTCAACCGGGATTTCCGGACGGAGGAGTTGAATGTGGTAGCTGACACGGTTGAGCCGTTGCAAGAACTAGAAAAGATTCGGTCACTTCACATTGAACTGGTGGATGTTTCGGATAAGCAGGTTCTTGCCGGCATGAAAGAAATTTTGAGCTTTTTCAAAGGAGAAGAACCGGTCTTTATTCGACTCGATGGCAAAAGCGTTGAACTGGGGAAAAATTATCGGGTTGATATCAACCCGGATTTGATTGAGCGACTGGAACAGCTTTTAGGCGGCGGGGCGGTAAATGTGGAATTCAGGGTAACCAAAAAGGAAACGATCTCCGAGGAGGTGAATTTTTGATGGAAATTAAATTTGATGAAAAAGGCCTGGTCCCGGTGATCGCGCAGGATTGGAAAACAGGTGAAGTTTTGATGCTGGCTTATATGAATAAAGAAGCTTTGGAGAAAACTATTAAAAGCAAGGAAATGTGGTACTGGTCGCGATCCAGAAAGATTCTGTGGCACAAAGGCGACACTTCGGGGCACATTCAAAAGGTGAAAGAACTTTATTACGATTGCGATGCGGACGCTATTTTAGCCAAAATTGAGCAGGTTGGCGGTATTGCCTGCCACACTGGAAACCGTAGTTGCTTTTTTAATAAAGTTGAATTATAATTCCCTCACCATGACCGACCGCATTTTCGAGATCGGAGGAGCCGGACTTGAGTCGACTGATCAAAAGGTCAGAAAACTCATGGATAACCTGGTTAATTCCGAAGTTCCCGGCTATAAAAAATCCGAAGCGGCGGTCAGAGGCTTTCCGCTCGAACTCGAAGCAGCTTCTCAAAGGCTCTCCGCCATAAAACCTCAGGTGGAAGGTTCGTTCTACAGTAATATCCAGGGCGCATTGATCAAAACTGACGGGAAGCTCGATCTGGCGCTGGGTTCAGAAGGTTTTTTTGTCATCGCGGGGCCCTGGGGTGAAGGTTTTACCCGCGACGGAAGATTCCAGCTGGATCGCGACGGAAGACTGCTGACAGTGGCAGGGAACTTTCCGGTGCTGGGGCAGGCGGGGCCGATCGTGGTTAATCCCGGAGCCGAAGTTGAATTTACCCAGGAGGGCGAAATCAAAGTTGACGGGGTAACCGTTGATCTTATCCGGGTGGTTGTGCCGGAGGTGAAATCTGAACTCGAATCCTTAAATGGCAGTGTTTTTAAAAAGAAAAATGTTAATACAGTAGTGCAGGAATTAGAAAAGCCGCGTGTGATTCAGGGATATATTGAGGCTTCTAACGTGAGCGTGGTTGATCAGATGATGGAGATGATACTTCTTGAAAGGATTTACAGTCTTGATTCAAAAATCATCTCCACCCGGGATGGAAACCTTTCCCGGGCTTTGGAATTAGGCCGGCCGACACAATAGGAGGTGTAATATGTTTCAGCCATTGTATGTGGCAGCAACCGGACTTTCCGCTTTGCAGGAAGAGATTTTAGATATTACCAATAATTTAGCTAACGCCAAGACGGTTGCTTTCAAAAAGGGAAGAACCGAAATGGAGAGTCTATTTTTTGTCGAGAAAAGTTTTAAGGACGTTTTAAACGAGGCGATGACCGATGTGGAAACTCCGCCGGTAAATGTGGAGCACGGAACCGGCGTCAGAGTCGCTTCTACTCCCAAGAATTTCACTCAGGGATCAATTGAGATTACAAATAATCCACTCGATTTGGCCATTCAGGGTGAAGGATTATTTCAACTAAAAATGGCTGATGGTTCCCTGGCTTACAGCCGCGCCGGTAATTTCCATTTGGATAACGAAGGGAATTTAGTTGATCCAAATGGACGCCTGCTGGAGCCGTCAATCGTTTTTCCCGAGGGGACCACATCAATTGTCATCCGCCAGGACGGAACGATTTTAGTCTCCGTGAATGATGAGAAAAGTATTTCCGAGATCGGACAGATAAGTTTGGTGCGCTTTACCAATCCCGCCGGATTGAAGTCAATCGGTCAAAATCTTTACCAGGCAACCGAAGCTTCCGGCCAGCCGATGATGGGCGCTCCGATTCAGGACGGCTTCGGCTCGGTTAATCAATTTTCCCTGGAACAGAGCAATGTTGATGTGATTTCCGAAATGATGCGCATGGTGACCGTGCAGAGAGTATTTGACACCGTCACCAAAGCGGTCCAGTCCTACCAGGGGATGCTGCAATCGCTGAATCAAATGAAGCAGTAGGGGGATTGAGGGATAGAGTGATGACGAGAAAATTAATAATATTGGGTATTTTGTTTTTATTTTGCGCGATGGGAAATGCCCTGGAAAATCCGGAGCAGAAAGTATCCGAAGTGATCAAAAATTATATAGTTGCCAAATATCCCAACTGGTCGCGGGATGATTTGCAGCTCACCTTCAAGCTGGCAGAAAAAACATTTGATAATTTAAAAAAACTGCCGGAGGAGATCAATTTCAGGGTGCTCGAAGTCTATCCGGAGTTTAAGCCGGCGGGGAATGTGATCTTCCCGCTGGAGGCTATTAATGGCGAAAATTCACAGAAGATTTTTTTGAGAGCAAAAGTAGAGGTAATGAAGGAGGTGGTGGCAGCAGCAGGATTGATAAAAAAAAGCAAAGTGCTGGAAGCTTCCGATCTAAAGTTGGAAAAAAGAGATGTGGCGCTGCTTCCTCAAAAATATTTTGTGAGCGTCGATTCCATGATTGGCAAAGAAGCCAAGATAACTATTCCGCAAAATAGCACAGTTTTTGAATGGATGATTGGATATCTGCCGCTGATCCGTCGCGGGAGCGAGGTAACTATTATTGTTTCTGCCCCGGGATTAGCAGTTAAAACTAAAGGAGAAGCCCTGGAAGACGGTTATCAGGATGCTGAAATAAAGGTGAAACGCAGTGAATCAAAAAAGACGATTGCAGGGAAGGTCATTTCCCCGACCGAAGTGGAGGTGAAACTATGAAAATTAAATACATTATTTTTTCATTTTGCATTTTAACTTTTGCATTTGCCGCGACGGCGGCGATGGCGGATTCGATCTGGAACGATAATAGTGCTTCACCTTATTCGACGCAAAAAGCTTATAAGATCGGAGATATTATTAATATAATCATTCTGGAAAGCTCGTCAGCTAAGAATCTGGCGGGGACCAAAACCGATGTGAGAGATGACCTGGGGATGAAATTCTCGCATACGATTCAGCGTCTGGCGCCGGTGATCGGAGCAAACAATCAGGCGGCGGGCCAACTTTCCAACAAATACGCGGGAAGCGGGCAGACCAGCCGCGGAAGCAATGTCTCGGCGAGGATCGCGGCCTGGGTTACCGATGTTCTGCCGAACGGAAATTTGTCCATCAAGGGACAGCATAAAGTTGAGGTTAACGGAGAGCTTCAGGAAATTACCTTGACTGGGATTGTAAGGGCGAAAGACATCAGCGGAGCAAATACCATTTATTCTTATCAAGTCGCTAACGCGGATTTGTCCATAAAGGGGACCGGGGTGGTTGCGGATTCCGAATCGCCCGGCTGGCTGACACGGATTTTTAACTGGTTGTTTTAGGAGAAGATATGAGAAAATTAATTCTTTGCCTCGGTGTTTCAATGATGCTGGTTGGCCAAATGTTTGCGGCTTCACCCCCGGTGCGGATTAAAGATATCGCGCATGTTTTAGAAGCGAGAGAGAACCAGCTGATGGGTTTTGGCCTGGTGGTCGGTTTGCGCAACACCGGAGATCAGGGTCAAACCGGTTTTACTCAACAGGCTTTGACAAATCTTCTATCGCGGATGGGAGTGGTTCCCCAGATTGTGGATTTTAAATCGCGAAACGTGGCCGCGGTCATGGTTACTGCCGCTTTGCCGCCGTTTGTTAAAGCCGGCCAAAAATTAGATATCACAGTTTCCTCAGTCGGAGATGCTACTTCACTCCAGGGTGGAACTCTTTTAATTACCGCTTTGCAGGGAGTGGACGATCAGGTTTATGCAGTGGCGCAAGGGAACTTGATTGTAGGAATTGAATCGAATACGCCAAGTGTTCCATATGTCAGGCAGCGCCAGGCGACGGTGGGAAGGATTCCGGGGGGAGCGCTGGTGGAAAAGGAAGTTCCGGTGAACCTGGAAGGAAAAGGAGCGCTGACGATCGTTTTGAATGAACCGGATTTTACTACAGCTAATCGAGCGGTTTCGGCCATCCGCCGGGCTGGCTTGAATGCCTCGGCCAAGGATGCGGTGACGATCACGATCCCGCTTTCTGTTGGCGAAGATGTGGTGGATCTGGTTTCCCGCATCGAGAATTTGACTTTCACGCCGGATACGGTGGCTAAAATCATCGTTAACGAAAGAACCGGGACCATTGCGATCGGCGAGAACGTAGTTATTTCTCCAGTGGCTGTTTCCTACGGCGGCATCGATGTGGTTATCGGCGGAGTTTCCCTATTTTCCGAAGGCACTTCTCCCGATACTTCTCAGGATGAATCACGCTATCGCGCTCGCACCCAGGCCTCGCTTAAGAAAAAAGAGGGCAAATTAACGGTGGTTCCGGCCTCTCCGACTTTGGCGAGCTTGGTACGCGCCCTGAATGCCATCGGCGCTTCGCCTAAGGATTTGATCGCTATTTTGCAGGCGATGAAAAAAGCGGGAGCTATAAAGGCGGAGCTGGAGGTCATATGATCGATCCCGTCGGGATGAAAAGTTTATATAGCCAAATCGCATCAACGCAAAGGGCCGGTTCGGCTGAAGCGAGAACTGAATTTTTAACCATTTTTTATAAAGAGCTTTTAAAGCAGGTAATTAAAGCACCCGATTTTAGCCTGGATGATGAAGATAAAAAAGATAATCTTATTTCAAGTTATAATTCAGATGTGATGGTGGAACAGCTGGCGAGAGAACTGGCGAAAAATGCAGCTACTCGCCCCAATTGGTATTCGGCAGGTGAGATGGGCAGATGAATAAGACCAAAAAGCCTGCCAAGAAAGTTATATTGGGATCAACCGAAGCTTATATGCCCCTGGTGCATTCCATAGCATCGATGGTTTCGGGAAAAGGGCTTCCTCCCAACATTGAATATGATGATCTGGTCTCGGACGGCACGGTTGGGTTGATGAAGGCATGGGAGAGGTTTGATCCCAAGCGCGGGGTCAAGTTTGAAACCTATGCTTCCTACCGCATCCGGGGAGAAATTTTAGACGGTTTGAAGCTTTATAATCCGGTGCCTTACCGGGTGCAGGTGATGGTGCGAGATTTAGCCAAGAAGGGGGTCAAAGCGGTCGTTGGCCGCAAGGAGCAGGAAGACGAGAAACTTTTGGAAAAAAAGGAGCTGACCGAAGAAGAATTCAAACTGGCGCTGAAGCGCATCAAGAAAATTGTTTCAGCTTCGGCCCTAATGTATTTGCTTTCGATCGAGGAGATGTCCGAGGCCGGGGTAGAGGCTCAGGCTCCCGGCGAGGTTACCCCTTCCAGCGAGGTTGAATTTGCGGAGCTTAAAGAAAAGATCCGGGCGTCGGTCAAAAATTTGCCGCCGCTGCAACGGCAGGTGGTGGAGCTTTTCTTTCATAAGGGGATTAATCAGAAAACCATCGCCAAAAAGCTAAAGCTTTCACGACCGAAGGTTTGCCGACTGCTTGCCCGAGCCGTAGAAATGTTGAAGAAGAGGGTGAAATAGATGATTGAAATATTTGATCCGGCTTTTGATGCTTTGACGAGAACGATGCAAATTGCGGCAAAGAAGCAGGAAGTTATTTCTCATAATATTGCTAATGCTAAAACGCCGGGTTACGAAGCTTTGACCTTTAATGAAGAATTGATGCGAGCCGAGAAAAGACAGGATAGAAAACAGGTTATAATCGAGGAGGAGATGACAGGCCTGGCGAAAAACTCCGGCAAGTTTTCAGCGGCAGTTAAACTTTTAACATCCAAAATTAATATTTTAAAAACGATCGCTTCTCAGGGGAGGAGATGATAAAAATGGGATTACGAAACGCTTTAGATATTAGTGCTTCAGGAATCGAAGCGCAAAGAAGAACCATGGAGTTGATCGCCTCCAACATAGCCAACATCAATACCACGCGCACCATTTTTGGCGGTCCTTACCAGCGCAGAGTCGCGGTTTTAACGGAAAAACCAATTTCGTTTTCCGAAGAATTATCTCGAGCAGAAATGCGTATCTTCGGTACCGGCGGTGGAGTTGAAGTATCCGATATTGTTGAAGATAAAAGCCCTTTCCAAAAAGTTTATAATCCGGGGCATCCGGACGCGGATGGGCAGGGTTTTGTTACCATGCCCAATGTGAATCTTTCTACCGAAATGGTGGAGATGATGGAAGTTTCAAAGCTCTATGAAGCGAACATAGTGGCTTTTAATGCAACGAGAAAAATGGGTTCGGATCTTATGCAATTGCAATAAAATTGTTAAAGGGGGATCATTAAATGGTAGAATCAATCAATCCGGTAAGTGCTAATTTGAGGCTGGCGCAGCTGCTGGGGACAGATGATCTCTTGGCGCAGGCTCCAAGTTCAGTGGTTGGTCCGGCGGCCGTAGCTCCAGCTGCTGAGTCAGGCATCAAATTAACCGGCAACGCTTTTGACGATATACTTGCCAAAAGTATTGAGGCATTAAATGGTGTCAGCCAGCACGAAACTTATGCAAATGATCTGATCGGCAAGTATGCTATAGGTGAGGCCGAATTGCAGGACGTCATGGTGGCTCAGGCGAAAATGAGCGTCATGGTTCAGTTGGCGGTGACAACCGTCAATGCCGCGGTAAATACCTTTAAAGAAATAACACAAATGCAAATCTAATGAAAGGCAAATAAATGGCAGAAGCAGCGGGTTTGGATCTAAGAAGAATCTCTCTTATAGCTGGGGTATTGCTGGTGGTGGTATTTTCGGTTTTGTTTTTCCTCTTCCGCGGTTGCGCTTCTGCCGTCACTCAGAAGCCGGGCTACACCGTCATCTATTCCAACCTGGATCTAAAAGATGCGGCTAATGTAATTGCAAGATTGAAAGAGCTGGCGATCCCTTACGAGATTCGAGATGAGGGAAGGGCGATCGCCGTTGCCAAAGAAAAATCCGATCAAGCGCGGATCGGTCTGGCAGAAAAAAGTCTGCCGCTGGGTGGAGCGGTGGGTTGGGAGATTTTTGATCAGGCTAGATTGGGCGCAACCGATTTTGACCGCCGGATTCAGCTTATCCGGGCGATTTCGGGAGAGCTTTCTCGCACCATTCGCCGCATCGAAGGAGTAGAAGATGCAAGAGTGCAGGTGGTAATCCCAGAGACCAAGCTGTTTGCGGCAACGGTTGCTCCAGTTACCGCTTCAGTTTTGCTTCGGCTTCAACCCGGGTTTGAACTCGCCCCGGCAAAAATCAACGGCATCGTACACCTGGTGGCCAGTAGCGTTGAAAATCTTCAGCCCGAAAATGTGACCGTCATTGATGAATCCGGTAAAATTCTTACCGTGAAAGTTGTTGCGCCGGAGTTAAAACTGGCTCCGGTGCCTCCACCGGCGGAGGTGGCGGTTACGGTTATTTCTCCTGAGGTAGCGGTTTCTTCTCCCGAAGTGATATTGAAGAAAGAAGTCCCGACAGCCGGAATTTCAACCATCGAAGTCAAGGCGGCACTGGTCACCGGGGTTCCCAGTTTGACCGCTGAGGAAAGAATTGTGCTCAAAGCGCAGGCCAAGAAGGAAATGGAACAGGATCTTTCCGGGAAGGCTCAGGAACTGCTGAATCGGTTCTACCCTCCCAACAGCGTCATCGTTAGAGTTATCGTGGACATTAAACCCGCGAAAGAGATCGAAATCAGTGCCAAGGATCTGAAAATTAAGAAGCTCAACGCGATCGTCTTGGTCGATAATCGCCTTGATCTAACTCCGAAATTGAAGCAGGCAACTTTTACGACGGTGGCGGCCGCTATCGGTTATTCTAAAGTTCGCGGCGACCGCATCACGCTGGAAAAAGTTCCTTTCCACCTGGCAACTCCTCCACCTGAAAAACCCAAGGTGGTGGAAGAGAAAGTTGAAAAGGTCTGGGTTCCCCCGATCCCGCTGACAACTCTGTTCGGGTTGGGAGGAATTGCCTTGGCGGTTTTGATCCTGATCTGGCTGGCGGGTTTGATCAGAAGAAGCCGCGGCATTGAACCAACCGAGCTGATGGAGGAAGAGCCGGCAGCCCGGGTTCCGCCGCTGGCAAGAGAAAAAGTATCGACTTTAAATCAGGTAAAAACTATAGCTGAAAGAAATCCGGAGCAGATAGCGGAGCTCCTCAAAAAATGGTTAAGCGAATAAGATGGTTTTAACCGGAAGAGAAAAGGCAACCATATTTTTATCGATCCTGGGGGCGGAAACTTCGGCCCGGGTTTTGCGCTACCTTCCGGATGAGCTGGCAGATTTGATTGCTGCCGGGATAAACCATCTTCCTACTCCTTCACCGGATGTGCTTTCAGAAGTGCTGTCGGAATATCAAAGCTTTTTGGCCCTTCCTGAGAGGACGACTGAATATATTCCTCCGCGCCCGTCAGCACCTAAAAGAGCTATTGCTGGAATTATGTATGAAAGACCCCAAACCATCGCTTTTTTACTTTCGCTTATGACCGATGATGAAAGAGCGGATGTCCTTTCTTCGATGCCGCGTGAAAGAGCGGTCATAGAAGAGCTTTTAAACACGCTAAAGCCGAACTTGCTTCAGCCTAAGTTGGCGGAAAAAATGAAAGAAATTTATAAAGGAAGGATCTTTTAGAGGATGGGATTAATTAAAAGGAATCAACTGGAGGAAATGGGAACACTTTTAATCGAAAAAGTTCCTGTCATAACTCATCGGAAAGAGAGGGTAGCCCCGATCCCAATTCTCAGCATTCCGACCGGAAATATCCCCCAGGCCAGAGGTGAAGCCCAAAAAATTATTGAGCAGGCGCTGGCCGAAGCGGAAAAGATCCGGGAGGAAGCCCGCGAAGAAGGCCGGCGGCAGGGCCGCGATGAAACGGCAGCTAATATCGAACAGGCGCTGACGACTTTAAATGAAGCGGTAAAGGAAAGGAAAAAAATCATCAAAGATGCGGAAAGCGAAATTTTGCGCCTGGCGCTCAAAGTGGCGGAGCAGATCATTCGCTCCGAAGTTTCCCTCCATCGCGATGTTTCCTTGAATATTGTATCCGAAGCGATAGGCCGGGTTTCGGATCGAGAGCAGATCATCGTTAAAGTTAACCGTGAAGATGCTGAGTATCTCAAGCGCTATAAAGACCGTTTGACCGGGATGCTGGATGGGGTAAAAAGTTTTTCAATTATTGAAGATTCCAATATCGAGCCCGGCGGCTGTGTCATTGAAACCAATCTAGGTTTTATCGATGCCCGGATTTCCACCAAGTTAAAATCCATCGAAGAAGCTCTACAAAAGGTAGAATGAATCTCCAGATTGATTTCGAAAAATACCATAAGGCCATCGATCGCGCCGACCTGGTTAAAGTTATAGGCAAGGTAGTGCAGGTAGTCGGTTTGATCATTGAGGCGCAGGTGGGGGGAGTTTCGGTAGGCGACCTGTGTTCGATCCGGATTGAAAAAGAGAACCGGGACGCTTTTGCCGAGGTGGTTGGTTTTCGTGAAAGTCGCGTCCTGCTCATGCCGCTTGGTTCCACTTCGGGTATTTCACCGGGAGCGCAGGTAACGGCGGCCGGCAAACCCCTGAACGTGAGGGTGGGCCCGGATGTTCTGGGCCGGGTGCTGGGTGGGCTGGGGGATCCGATCGATGGAAAAGGCCCGTTAACCGGAGAAAAAGAAAGACCGCTGGATGCTAATCCTCCGGACCCGGTAAGGCGTCCCCGGGTGACGGAAGTCCTGCGAGTTGGTATTCGTGCGATCGATGGCTTGCTGACGGTGGGGCGTGGTCAGCGCATCGGGATTTTTGCCGGTTCAGGAGTGGGAAAGTCGACCGTCATGGGGATGATCGCGCGCAACGCCGAAGCGGATGTTAACGTGATATCCTTGGTGGGAGAGCGCGGACGTGAAGTTCGCGATTTTATCGAGGAATCACTGGGTGAAGAGGGAATGAGAAAATCGGTGGTGGTGGTGGCGACTTCTGACCAACCCCCTTTGATCCGTCTTAAAGCTGCCTTTGTCGCAACCGCAATTGCAGAGTATTTTCGCGATCTGGGTAAAATGGTCATTTTGATGATGGATTCGGTCACCCGTTTTGCCATGGCCCAGCGGGAGATCGGCCTGGCGTCAGGCGAGCCGCCGACGACTAAGGGATATACCCCTTCGGTTTTTGCCCTGCTTCCCCGGCTCATGGAGCGCTCCGGGACCTCCGAAATCGGGACCATTACCGCATTCTATACTATTCTGGTTGAAGGGGATGATTTTAACGAGCCGATCGCCGACCATTCCCGCTCGATTTTGGACGGACATATTATCCTGTCCCGTGACCTGGCGGCGCGGAACCATTATCCGGCGATTAATGTTCCCCAGAGCGTTTCCCGTTTGATGGTCAACCTGGTTTCCGATGAGCATAAGGAAGCGGCCGGTAAATTGCGTGAGGTGCTGGCACGCTACACCGAGGCCGAGGATCTGATCAACATCGGCGCTTACGTCAAGGGGAGCAATCCCAAGATCGATTATGCGCTGTCCAAAATTGACCAGGTAAATGATTTACTGAAGCAGGGGACATTTGAAAAAGTAAGCTACGAAGAAACGGTTGACCGGCTGATCGGTATCTTTGAATAGGAGTTTACAGATGGCAAAAACCAAACCCGGCAAAAAATTCAGCTACGATCTCGAAACGGTTCTAAAGGTGAGAGGAATCCGCGAGAAGAAGGAGCAGGAAAAGTTTGCCGAAAAAAAGCGCGAATACCTGACGGAAAAGCAGAAAGAAGAAGCCATAGAAAGTGAAAAAAAAGGGAAAGAGGAGGAATTGCGCGGGGTTTTCCGAAAGGGCCCGATCTCCAATTTTGAGAAGGTGATGCGGCGGCGCGCTCACCTCGAGGTTTTAAAGGATAACCTGGATGAACAGGTTGAAAAAGTGATTGAGGCGAGCAAGCTCTTGGAAGAACAACGCGCGCGCCTGGTAGAATCCATGAAGGATAAGAAGATCATGGAGAAGCACAAAGAGAAGAAATTGGATGAGTATAAGAAATTAATGCAGGACCTCGAATTGAAATTTATGGACGAGATCGCCACCCAGCGGTTCAAACACGAGCAGGAGCCTTAAGGATATTTCAATGTCCGCAAACTTAAAGAATTATTGGTGGTTGGTTTTTGAGAAAATATTTCCGAGCATCTTTTTTCTTCTGGCGATTTCTCTCTTGATCTCCATCCCGTTAACGTTCAGAAGCGGTTACGAAGGGAAAAATATATTTGAGACCAGATATGTTACGCCGAAATCAGAGCTGCGGATCGATGTCGATTCCGCAGCCAAGCTGGAGGAAATAAAAAAGCACTTTAAAATCGAACCGAAACTTGACGGGGAACTCAGCAAAGATTACCGGGAATTGATTTTCACACCACAGCAGCCGCTTAAAATTGGGAGCAGATATAAGCTGACTATTTCTCCGGGCATAAACCTGGGCAATGGGGTAATGACTCGGGATTCGTATGAGTACATCTTCGAAGTAGTTCCGGAGAGCAGCATCTACCTAGTAGACCGGCAGAATGAAAGTTTTTACACCCTGGATGCCTATAACCGGCAGAATATTATTACTTTTGTGAATCTTTACGATGTAAAAACATTGAAAATCGAACTATTTAAGAGCACACTGGAAAATTTTTTATCCCATTATCATTCACAAAGGGTGAACTTGCCAAATCTGCGATTGATTAATAAGTGGGATTTGGATTGTGAGGACAAGGATTCAGTTTCTATTAAACTGCCTTTGGACCAAGATGGTCTATTTTTAATTAAAGTTACCGATGACCAAGAGAAATCATCATCGTTTCATTATTTGGTTACGCCTTACGCACTATTGAGCCGCAGGGCAGAAAATCGGTGGGCTCAATCAGCGGTGGACACCAAAGATGGTATACCGCTTTCGGGAATGACCCTGAGATATTATCTGCTCGAAGAGAAGAAACCTCCCGAACTATTAAAAGAAAATATCACCGATGCCAACGGCCATGTTCAGAGCGAAATCTCAGGCGAGAAGGTCCCCAATATGATAGTGGGAGAATTAAAAGGAAAGCTGGCAGTTAATGACATCGCTCGAAGAATGTGGGGGGAGGGAGAGGAAGGAAAGACCACATATCAAATTTATTTGTATACGGATCGCCCCCTGTATAAGCCGGGAGATAAAGTCAATTTCAAGGGTATAGTGCGGCTCGATGACGATGTTAGATATGCTATCCCTGCGGGCAAAGAAATAAATTTGAAAGTCCAGGGAGATTGGAATACACCCCCTATCTATGAAAATAAATTTAGATGTAATGATGAAGGGATATTCTTTGGCAGTTTTAAATTAAATGATGAGCTTAAGACGGGTGACTATAACCTTTACGCAAGGATAGGCGATCGCAGCGAGGGCTGGGCTCACATATTAGTGGAAAAATATGTAAAACCGGAGTTCGAGCTAAAATTAGAATGTCCGGTTGATGCCGTGGTTCAGGGTGACAGGATCAAAGCCAAAATATCCGCCAAATATTTTTTTGGCAGTCCGGTAATTAACCAGCCGGTTAAATATCGTCTTTTAGAGAGAGACATTTATTACTGGGATTGGTATGGGGAAGAAGAATTAGAATCCGGTGAGATCAAAAGCGGAGAAGTTATCCTTGATAAAAATGGTGAAGCCTTCCTGGAAGTGGGAACACCCGAAAGAGGCAAACCCAAACAGATCATAATTGAGGTTTCGCTCGCCGACGAAAGCGGGCGCCCCTCTTACGCCCAAAAGATAGTTACCGCGCTGAATTCGGATGTCGATCTAAGGGCAAATTTAGATGAATATTGGGGTAGGGTGGGAAAGCCGAGAAGGATAACGATAACGGCACAGGATATCAATAAGAAACCAGTTGAGGGCATGAAAATAAGTGCAACTCTTTATAGCGATTGGAGCTGGCACAGAAAAGAAACCAAGCTCAAGGTTTATAATTTGAGCACCAATTCACAGGGATTGGCACAATTAATTTTCAAGCCAAATGAGAGCGGGGATTATAGATTTGTGATCGCGGGGAAAGATCGGAGGGGTAGAGTGATCCAGCAGCAGCTGTATCTGTGGGTCTGGGGGAGGGCTCAAAGACCGGACCGCGAAGAAGCGAAAGTTTCGTTATACGCCAATAAAAAAGAGTATAAGACGGGAGAGACGGCCCGCATCCTTGCCAGCCTGCCGGTGGAAAAGGGAGTGATCCTAGCGACGATTTCGCGCGGAAAACTATATCGCAGCTGGTCGCAAAGTTTTTCAGATTTCAAAGCGTCATTTGATATCCAAAAAACTGAAGGATTTATGCCGAACATGTTCGTCCAGGTTGATGTTTTTACGGCAGGAGGGTTTATTTCTGCCGAGCAAAAGCTTAACGTTCCGGCTATATCCAAGAAGATCAAGTTGGAAATTATTCCTGACAGTTTTAAGAATACGCCGGGCAGCAAAGTAGGGATCACGCTAAAGACAAAGGATTATAAAAATCGTCCGGTTTCGTCCAATGCTTCTCTGGCTGTGGTAGATAAAGCATTGTTTGCTTTGCAGAGCGATCAGTCACGCAACCTTTTCGATGCTTTTTATCACGAAAGAGGAAATCAGATTCAGGCGTTTAGTTCCTTGGATAATCCCATCGCTTATGGAGCAGAAAAAGGCGGATGTTTTTTGAGGGGGACAAAAATAGTCATGGCGGACGGTGGGGTGGTGAATATCGAAGATGTCAGGGTGGGCGAGTATGTGCTTACCAGAACTATTGAAAAAACTGACGAGCTAATATCAGCAATGGTGACCAAGAAAGTTAAACATGTCGTAGATGAATATCTGATTATCAATCAGCAACTGAAAGTGACCCCGGCTCATATCATATTTGTAGAGGGAAAATGGAAAGAGGCATGGAAAATAAAAATCGGAGACCAACTATTGAATGTGAACAGCAAGTTGGTCGAAGTTAAACAAATTGAACCACGCAGAGAGAAGGTCGAAGTTTATAATTTGACCATAAAAGACCTTCAAACTTTTTTTGCCGATGGATTTTATGTGCACAATCAAAAAGGTGAAGAGATGCCTGCGCGCAAGAACTTTGTGGATGTCGCTTATTGGAACCCAAACATAAAAACTGATCGCAACGGAACCGCGAAAGTTAATATAAAAATGCCGGATAATTTGACCACCTGGGTGGCTCATGTGAAAGCGGTCACTAAAGATACGAAGGTCGGACAAGGGGAAACCGAGGTTCTTGTAACCAAGCCTTTATTCATTCGTCCGATGCTGCCTCGATTCGTAAGAAACGGCGATCGTGTAGAATTAAAGGCCGCGGTTCATAATTATACCCTCAGGCCCCAAAAGGTTTCTGTTGGTTTGAAAACCGAAGGGCTGAAGCTTTTGAGCCCTTCTAATCGCCAGATTATTTTGCGGCCCGAAGACGTTAAGACTTTGACTTGGAATGTAAGTGTGCCGGCAAAATCGCTGGCGAAGCTTATATTTTCAGTTAAGTCCAGCGAATACAATGACAAGGTTGTTTTAAAACTTCCGATCAAGCCCTTTGGCGAAAAAATTGAATCGTGGCAGAGCGGGATGGCCCCGGGGGAGCTAAATTTTAAAAAGACAACTGGAGCCATGCCGCAGTTCAGCCAATATGTGTTATCTCTTTTTCCTTCGGCTGCTTCCGGGTTTCCGAAAATGCTGGAAAGCTTGATTGGTTATCCCTATGGCTGCACGGAGCAGACCATGAGCAAGTTGTATCCGACCGCTTTGGTTTATCGCTATCAGAAGGAACTTGGCATCAAACCGCCGAAAGATATCAAAGAGATGATTGAAAAAGGACTGACACGTCTGGCGGGATATCAGCATTCCGATGGTGGATGGGGGTGGTGGGTGGATGATAATACCAATCTTCAGATGACCGGCTATGTCGTCGAAGGTCTGCTTAATATCAGAAAAGCAAAACTGCCGGTTTTTGATGCCATGTTTAACCAGGGGCTGGAATTCCTCGAAAAATCAGCGACGGATGAATCGGACCCCGATCTTAATGCTTACGTCCTGTTTGTCTTAAGCGAAGCGGGAAAAGCCAAACCCGAACTAGCTCGAAAATTACTGGATAATAGGAAATTGGGGATACAAGGAAGTTGTTATATTGCGCTGGCACTCAACGCCGGTGGTCTCAAGCAGGAAGCATTGGCAATTTTGCAAAAAATTAAAAAAATGGGAAAGAAGGGGTACCGGGGTCATTACTGGGAAGATGATAGGTATGACCATGGTTACTTCTTACACTCACAGGGATTAGCATCTTCTGCTGTTTTAAAGACTTTTGTTAGGGTCTCGCCTAAGGATGAGATGATTTCGGGAATCGTCCAGAATCTGGTCCTGGGTGAAGATCACTACATCACATATGATACCGCCGTCAAATTCTCTTCATTGACTGAATATTTAATAAGCTCAGGAGAACTATCGCCAGATTACGATTACGAAGTGATCTTGAATAGTGCAAGTCTGATCAAAGGGCATGTTGGTAAGAATAATCTAGGAGAGAAAGTCATGGTTCTTCCGCATAAAAAATTAAGAGATGCCAATTTTATCAGAATAAAGAAAAACGGAAAAGGAAACTTATTCTACAGCTTTAAACAAAAAGAATATATGGGTGCCGAAGCTCTAAAGGCTAAAGGCGGAAAAATTAAAATTTCTCGTGAATATAAAAAGCTAAAGGGTGAAAAAGGGGAAAAGTTAAATGCGGGGGATATTCTCAAAGTAACTATTCATATTAAATCGGATGAAAGCATCAGATACATGATGGTTGAAGATCATCTGCCGGCGGGATTGGAAGCGGTAAATATGCGATTAAAAAACGAAGCCAAAGATATTGAGGATCAAAATTATTATTATGAATACTATAATTGGGATGAGAAAGATATGCGAGACGATCGTGTGGTAACCTTCATTACCTATCTCGACAAAGGAGAAAGAAAAATTTCCTATTTATTGAGAGCGGTTACGCCGGGCGTGACCCGCGCCGCAGCGGCCGAGATCCAATCCATGTATTTTCCTGGGTATGATGCCCGGAGTGATAGCCAACTGATTGAAATAAGGTGAGAAGAGCCTTTTTCCTTTTGTATGCCCTGGTAGCTGTTCTGGCAGTATCAGCCCAATCAAATCCGCGCGTGGTTGCCGGTATTGCACCGCATCATATGCCGGTTGTTTCTTCCCTGCTCGAAGAATTCTACGATAAAATTGGCCCTGCGGAAACCTTTGTCGTCATGGGGCCGCGTCACGATGATAAGATCCAAGCCCACGTGATCTCCACCGACACCGGACCAGGGGTTAATCGTGAAATCATTAAAAAATTAGTCGCATCTGGTCTGGTAAAAATTGATAATCGAGGCTTTGATGGCGAACACTCCACTTCGGTGCAGATTGAAATAATTAACCGGAAATATCCTAAAGCGAAGGTTGTTCCTCTCCTTTTTCGGTCCGATACTAATCAAGATGAAACGGCAAAACTGGCAGAACTTTTATATCAGATGTTGGGGGGAAATTCGGTGGTTATCGCTAGTGTTGATCTGTCTCATTATTTGCCGCTGAATCAGACGGTTGTGAAAGATAAAAAAACGATCAGCAAATTACTTTCCCTTGATGATGAGGAAATAGAATATGGCGAAGTCGATTCCAGGCCGGCGGTTTTGACGCTTCTTAAATATGCGCGAAAATCAGGAGCCAGAGAAGGACAGTTAATAAAGTATTCCAATACAGCAGTTCAAACCTTGCATTTGGCAAAAGAGTTCACCGGTTACGCGACTTTGTTTTTTCAAGCCGATCCGAATATTGAAATTCAAGCGGTAGGGGACATTATGTTATCAAGAGGGGTCGGACAAGTAATGGAAAAGACCGATCAATGGGATTGGCCTTTTATCCTGGCCAAAGATTATCTGAGAAGAGCGGATCTGTTATTGGGGAATCTTGAGGGTCCGCTCTCCAACCGGGGAAAACGCCGGCCGGGCCTCTATGTCTTCAGGGCGAATCCAAAGAGCATAAAAGGTTTGAAAAACAGCGGTTTTACCCTTTTATCGCTTGCCAATAATCACAGTGGCGACTACGGCGAGGAAGCTTATCGAGATACCCAATTGAGGCTGGAGGAGGGCGGTCTAGATTGGGTTGGATATGATCTTGATGAGGGGAAATATATTTTTAGAACCTACCTGGTGAAGGGGCAGAAAATAGCGGTTGGAGGTTATAGTGAAATATCAAATATTTCCATCCCGGATAAAGTCAAAACCAGGGATCGATTTATCGAAGAGATTGAAAGGCTTAATAAGGATGGTTATCTGATAATAATTTTAATTCATTTCGGCGAAGAATATAAGCAACAATCAAATGATAAGCAAAAAGCAATGGCGCATTCGCTGGTTGATGCGGGAGCGAACATCATTATTGGTTCTCATCCCCATGTGGTGCAGGAAATAGAAAGATACCAAGAAGGATATATTTTCTACAGCTTGGGTAACTTTATTTTCGATCAAACTTTTTCAGAACGAACTCAAAAAGGATGGATAATTAAGATCATTATTAAAGATGGTAAAATAAGGGAAGCAACGCCTATAAATGCCTATATTTCAAAATCATTTCAAGTGAAAATTGATAAATTTTAATCAAGCCTTAAGCACTTTTCCCGCTTTCAGGCACTTGGTACAGACGTATTCTTTTTTCTTTTTGCCTTTCACCAGGATGGTCACTTTCTGTAGATTAGGCAGCCATTTACGTTTAGTGTGCTGCATGGAGTGTGAAACCGCCATTCCGGTCCAGGGTTTTTTCCCGCAACTGTAGCATCTTCGACTCATAGTGTTTATATGATAAAATAAAACTAATCGAATGTCAAATCCGAAGTTGCAAACGCCGGTTCAATATATCAAAGGAGTCGGGCCAAAACTCGCCCAGATCTTTAAAAAGCTGGGGGTTTATACGGTCGAGGATTTATTATATTTGATCCCGCGGGATTGGGAAGACCGTCGTGACATCAAACCCATAGTAAGGATCCGAGCCGCCGATTTTGAGGTGGTTAAGGGTGAGATAACAAAAATCGAGCACCAGCAGACCAGGAACCGCTTCTCCATCCTGAAGGTCTACCTGAGCGATAAGACGGCTACCATCCAAGCGGTGTGGTTTAACCAGCCCTATCTGCAAAAGCTCTTTCGAAAGGGAATGAAGCTGATAATTTCCGGAAAGGTCGAATTTTCCAGCTACGATGGTTTGCTGCAGGTCCCGGTGAGGGACTTTGAGATCGATACCGGCGAGAATTTGAAAATCGTCCCCAGGTATCCTTTGACCGAAGGTCTTTATCCCAAAAAATTAAGATCGGTTATTGGAACGGCGGTTGATCAGTATTTAAAGTATGTTGAAGATGAACGGGTAAGGCAGGCGATCCATGCTTTGCATCTGCCGCAAGACATCGATGAGATCGGACCGGCAAGGAACTATCTTGCCTTTGAGGAATTATTTATCTTTCAGCTGGGTTTGCTGCTTCAACGTAAGCTCTATAAGGAGGAATTAAAGGGGATTGCATTTAAGATCGATGAGGGGAGGATCAGGGATTTTAAAGAGAGCCTTCCTTTTAGATTGACAAATTCACAGGAAAAGGTTTTAGATGAAATTTTTGCCGATCTAAAAAGCGAACGGCCGATGAATCGTTTAATTCAGGGGGATGTGGGTTCCGGAAAAACCGTAGTGGCAGCCCTGGCAGCGTTGGTCGTGGTAGAGAATAATTATCAGGTAGCCGTCCTGGCGCCGACCGAGATCCTGGCGGGCCAGCATTACGATAAATTGGTTATGATGCTGAAAAGCTTTGACGTTAAAATCGATCTTCTCACTTCGTCCACTTCACGGGAAAGGAAAAGAGCCGGGTTGATCGGGGATGACCTGATTGTTGGCACGCATGCTTTGATCGAAGAAAAGGTAAAGTTTCGCAATTTGGGATTGGTTATCATTGACGAGCAGCATCGCTTTGGCGTGGAACAGCGAGCCAGGCTGATCAAAAAAGGGTTTAGCCCCGATATCATGGTTATGACCGCTACGCCGATTCCTCGCTCCCTGGCTCTGACCCTCTACGGGGATCTTGACCGCTCCATTATTGATGAATTGCCGCCCGGCCGATTGCCGGTTAAAACTTATTTTGTGCCGGAGCATAAACGATTCGATGCTTATGAGTTCATGCGCCTGAAAGTCGGAGAGGGCCGGCAGATATTCGTGATCTGTCCCCTGGTCGAGGAATCGGAACAGCTCGATCTCAAAGCGGCCAAGGATGAGGCGCAGCGGCTGCAGCGCGAGATTTTCCCCGAACTGAAAATCGGATTGATGCACGGTCGCCTCAAAAGCGAGGAAAAAGACAAGGTCATGCGGGGTTTCCAGGAAAAAAAGATCGATATTCTGGTTTCCACCACCGTGATCGAAGTGGGGATTGATATGCCGAATGCTACCGTCATGGTGATCGAACATGCGGAGCGGTTTGGCCTTTCCCAGCTGCACCAATTGCGGGGGAGGATCGGCCGGGGGACCGAACAGTCCTTCTGTTTCTTGATTGGCAATCCCAGGACTCCCGAAGCCAGAGCTCGGATGAAAGCCATGATTGACATAAGTGACGGATTCAAAATTGCAGAAGCAGACCTCAGGCTGCGCGGGCCGGGTGACTTTTACGGCGTGCGTCAGTCGGGTTTGCCAAATTTCCGGGTGGCTGATATAATAAGGGATGAGAAAATTCTGCAGGAAGCGAGAGTGGCCGCAGCAGAATTAATAGCAAGGGATCCCGAAAGTGCGCGTAATCGCTGGGAAAGCCAAAGGCATAAGGTTGAAAACTCCCGGGAAAACCAGGAGTCTGCGGCCTTTAACTGATCAGGCGCGGGAAGCGCTTTTTAATATTTTGGGTGCGAAAGCGCTTGACAGTTATTTCCTTGACCTCTTTGCGGGAACCGGAGCGGTCGGGATCGAAGCGCTTTCACGCGGAGCCAGGATCGCGATTTTTGTCGAGATTAAGCGGCCGTTTGTTTCAGTTATCCGGCAAAATCTGGAATTAACCGGATGCTCCGACCGGGCGGAAGTTTATGCGGTAGATGTAATTAGGGCGCTCAATCTTTTGGATAGCAAAGGAGCGCAGTTTGACGTCATTTTCATGGGAGCGCCTTACGATAGCCCGATTCTGGAAAAGGCGCTGTGGAAATTGTCCGAAACCGGAATTTTGAAATCGAACGGAGTTTTGATTGCGGAACACCGAAAGCAGCATGCTTTGCTAAAAGGATACGGAAAACTTGAAAGCTTCAGAGAGGCTCGTTACGGCGAGACGGTCTTGAGTTTTTATAGGATTAAAACATGAAAACAGCAGTCTATCCAGGAAGTTTTGATCCGATAACCAATGGCCATCTGGATATCATTGAAAGAACGGCCAAGCTTTTTAACAAAGTTATAGTTGCGGTTATACGCAATCCCGAAAAGACCCCGCATTTTTCTCTTGAAGATCGGATCGAAATGCTTAAATTGTCCGTTAAAGATTTTAAAAATATCAGGGTTGACAGTTTTGACGGGCTTTTAGTTGAATATGTGCGGAAGAAAAAAGCTCAAGCCATCGTTCGCGGATTGCGCGCCGTCTCCGATTTTGACTATGAATTCCAGATGGCTCTGACCAATCGCCGGATGGCTCCGGAAATTGAAACTATCTTTTTAATGACCGACTACCGCTATTCTTATCTGAGCTCAAGTTTTGTAAAACAGATTGCCAATTTAGGCGGAGATGTTTCAGGATTGGTTCCGGCTCCGGTGGTTAAACGTTTGAAGCCTGCCTGCCCTCCTCCGGCGGGTAAACCGGCAGGCAGGAAAGGGGTAGATTAAAATGGAATTATTAGGATTGCTGGATACGCTTGAATCAATGATCCTGGATGGAATGAAAGTGCCCTTCACTAAAAAGATCATGGTAGACGAAGAGAAGCTGCTTGCGGTCATTGATAAAATTCGTCTGGTAATTCAGGGAGGCTCGGATTATGCCCGGAAGGCGATCGCCAGGGACGAAGGGAAGGGCCAGGCGGTTGAAAGCGAAGAGCGATCACACGAGGAATCCAAGGCAGTGGAAGTAATCGAGCAGGCCTATCAGATGGCCAAAGAAGTTCGCGAAGGTGCCGATAGATATGCCGACGAAATACTGGCAAACCTCGAAGCGACATCGACCCGAATTTTAAGGACCATCAAAGCCGGGCGCGAGAGGTTGGTAAAAAAGTGAAAAGAGATGACGGCCGGACACCCGACCAGATTCGGCCGGTTAAAATAATTCGCAATTATTTAAAATATCCGGCCGGTTCGGTCTTGATTGAGATGGGGAATACGAAAATTATTTGCACTGCGATCATTCAAGAAAAAATTCCGGAACATAAGAAAGGGACCGGCTCCGGCTGGGTTACAGCTGAGTACTCGATGATACCGGGTTCGACCGCTGATCGTTCTCCCCGTGAACACGCTTTTGGACGGGCTCGCGGACGCACCCATGAAATTCAAAGGCTGATCGGCAGGGCGCTCCGGGCCGTGGTTGATATGGAAAAATTGGGCGAGCGGACGATCATGATTGATGCGGACGTGATTCAAGCCGATGGCGGCACGCGCACCGCGGCGATTACCGGCGCTTTTGTGGCGCTTTATGACGCGGTTAATTCTCTTCTTAAGGAAAGGAAGATCGAATCCAACCCGATTAAAGAATTTGTGGCCGCGGTAAGCGTGGGGGTGGTGGACGGGGTGGCCGTGACTGATTTGCCATACCTCGAAGATTCTAAAGCGGAAGTGGATATGAATGTGGTTATGACCGAATCAGAGAAATTGGTGGAGGTGCAGGGAACGGCCGAAGGGGAGCCTTTTTCCAAAAAGACCTTAAGCCAGCTGGTCGATATGGCAGGGAAAGGGATCCAGCAGTTGATCGCCGTTCAGAAGCGAGTCCTGAAAAAATGAAAGGGATTATTTTAGCGGGGGGAAAGGGTTCGCGCCTTTTTCCTCTGACCAAGGTGACGAATAAGCATCTTCTGCCGGTGGGCCGAAAACCGATGATTTACCATCCCATTGGCAAACTGATTGAAGCAGGAATAAATGAAATATTAATCGTCACCGGGGTTGATCACATGGGGGATATCGTTAATCTGCTTGGGAGCGGCAGAGAATTTGGGTGCCGATTTACTTACAAGGTTCAGGACCAGGCGGGTGGAATTGCGGAAGCCCTGGGACTGGCAAAGGATTTTGCCGGCAGTGACCGGATCTGCGTCATTCTGGGAGACAATATTTTCGAAGACAGCTTGAAGCCGTTTTTGGAAAGTTATTTATCCCAGAAGCGAGGGGCAAAAATATTGGTCAAGGAAGTCCCGGACCCACAGCGATTTGGTGTGGTCGAGTTAAAACAGAATAAGATCATTTCGATCCAAGAAAAACCCAGAAAACCGAAGAGCAATTATATCGTAACCGGAGTTTATTTTTACGATAAAGAAGTTTTTGAGATCATCGCGGGCCTCAGGCCCTCCCGCCGCAGGGAGCTGGAAATCACCGAAGTGAATCAAGCTTATTTGAAAAGAAGAAATTTAACTTATGACGTCTTAAGCGGCTGGTGGAGCGACGCTGGAACCTTTGAGTCGCTGGAGAAAGCCTCCCTGTTTGCCGAAGGAAAAATCAAGCTGTGAGGGTTTTAGTCACCGGTGGCGCCGGTTTCATCGGCAGCAATTTTATCCGCTATGTTTTAACCAAGCTCTCCGACTGGGAGATAATCAATTTCGACAAACTGACCTATGCCGGAAATCTGGAGAATCTAGCCGATATTGCAAATAACTCCCGCTACTCTTTTGTAAAAGGGGATATCTGTGATCCGAGAGCGGTGGAGGAAACAGTAGCGCGACTTAGTCGCTCTGATATGGTTGTCAATTTTGCCGCTGAAACCCATGTCGACCGCTCCATTCTTTCCGCCGGTTCTTTTGTTCAGACTGATGTGTATGGCACCTTTGTTCTTCTGGAGGCGATGAAAAAATTTAAAATCTCCCGCTATCTGCACGTTTCAACCGATGAGGTTTACGGCAGTATTGAGAAAGGATCCTTCACCGAGGAATCGCCGCTGCATCCCAATTCTCCCTATGCCGCCTCCAAGGCCGGTGGCGATTTGCTGGTTCGTGCTTATCATGAAACTTACGGCCTTCCTGTAATCATCACCCGCTCTTCTAACAACTATGGCCCCTTTCATTATCCGGAAAAAATTATTCCGCTTTTTATCACCAATGCTCTTGAGGGGAAGAAGCTTCCCCTCTATGGTGATGGGAAGAATGTTAGAGACTGGTTGTATGTAGAAGATAACTGCGAAGCAATTGATCTGGTGTTGCAAAAAGGAAAAACCGGGGAAGTATACAATATTGGTGGGGGCAACGAGAGGCAAAATATTGAAATCACAAAATTCATACTGAAAGAAATGGGGATTTCTGAAGATTTCATTGAGCCCGTAAAAGATCGTCCGGGTCACGATCGCAGGTATTCGGTGGATTGTTCGAAAGTTAAAAAGCTGGGCTGGCAGCCGAGGACAAACTTTGAGGAAGGATTAAAGCAGACCATTAAATGGTATCAGGCCAATCAAGCCTGGTGGAAGAAAATCAAAGAGAAACAGAAAGAATTCAAGGATTTCTATCGAGAATGGTATAGGGCTTAAAAAAGATTACTGAGCCTGGACCGCGGTTATCGCCGTCACGTTGACAACATCTTCGACACTGCACCCGCGCGAAAGATCGTTCACCGGTTTGGCCTCGCCCTGCAGGATAGGGCCGAAAGCCTGGGCGTGAGCCATCCTCTCGGTTAATTTATAGCCGATATTCCCCGCATCCAGGTCGGGAAAGATGAGAATGTTGGCCCTTCCGGCCACTAGACTGCCGGGAGCTTTCCTCTGTCCGACGGAGGGAATGATGGCCGCGTCGAGTTGAAGTTCACCGTCCAGAAGCAGATTCGGCCTTTTTTCCTTTGCGATTTTGGTGGCGTTAATGACTTTATCAACATCCGGATGAACGGCAGAAGTTTTGGTGGAAAAAGAGAGCATAGCTACTCTTGGTTCTTTCCCGATCAGTTTTGTAAATGAATCAGCGGTTTGAATGGCGATGTCCGCCAGCTCATCCGCGGTAGGATTGGGCACCACGCCGCAGTCAGCAAAGAAAAGTATTCCATCTTCGCCAAAGTTTTTATCCTGCAGGATCATCACGAAGAAGCTTGAGATGATAGATTGTCCGGCGGCTTTGCCGATGCAATTGATAACGGCGTGAAGGGTATCGGCGGTGAAATGGGTGGCCCCCGAAACCATCCCATCCGCTTCTCCCTGGTCAACCAGCATAGCACCGAAATAAGGGTAATCGTGAGCCAGTAGCTGACGCGCCTTTTCAATCGTCATGCCTTTAGATGCACGCCTATCTTTAAGAATTTGAATATATTTATCCAGGTTGGGTTGTTTTAAGGGAGTGATGATTTTTGCCCCGGAAAGGTCAACATCGCCGGCGCCAGCAACATTTTTTATCTTATTTTCTTCGCCGATAAGAATGATTTTAGCGATTCTGCTTTTAAGAATGATTTCAGCGGCTTTGAGCACGCGGGCATCTTCGGTTTCGGGGAGAACGATAATCTTATTCAGTCTTTTTGCTTTGTTCCAGATCTCGTTAATAAAGTCCATGAAGCTTATTTTACTACAAGTTCGTATTTTCTGCTACCCAGTCCAATTTCCTCGGCGTATTTGAGCTGGACAGTCCAGTCGACGTTGGGATAAAGCTTTTTGAACATGTCGTGACCGCCAGCCTGGTTGACCAGGTCAATACTGGCCTGGTCGATCGCGACCGGATCAAACGAAGCCAAAATACCGATATCGGGAACAATGGGCGGGTCACTGCGATCATAACAATCACAATTAGGGGTGACATTTATAATAAAATTGAAATATCCGACTTTGCTTTTTTTATCTTTGACCGCACCGAAGGCATATTCGACCATTTTTTCTTGGACCAGGGTAGGGGAGCCAACCCAGCAAGATTCAATCGTCTGATTTTTTTTACAAGTTTTAAGTTCGGGGCAATTTTTGCAATCCTGGTGCATTCGTAGTTTGCCCAGCCGCGTTCCGAGTCCCATTCCCAAATTTTTTAAAGTCCCGCCGAAACCTGTCGTATCGTGTCCTTTGAAATGGGTGAGGGCGATGAGGGCCTTGGCCCTAACTGCCGGACCTCCCAGAAAAACTTTTTTAAAGTGTTTGAGGTTCACTTCAACCTGTTCGCAGTCATTTTCTTCCGGAATAATTGCATTTGTGAATCCATGCTGTCTTGCAACCTCGAGGTGATCTTTGGTGTTGTCGCGCGGCCCTTTGTATAAAGTGTTGCAGTCGGTGTAGAAAGGTTTGCCTCCCAGTTTAACGATGCTTTCGGTTACGCCTCGAACCTGATCCGGTTTGAGATAAGCCGTATTGCCCGGCTCGCCGAAATGGATCTTCAGCGCGACTGAATCGTCGGGGGTGATGATTTGATCAAAACCGGCGGCTTCGAATAATGCGGCTGCTTGGGTGGGATCTATTGTGAAATAAACTTTTGAAGCCATCAGTCTTCCGATTCTTTTGAAAGTTCCGCCACTTTGCGGAAGTACTCCAGAGCGTTCTTGACTTCCTGTATATCCTGCCAGGTCTGCCACTTGGGCTTTCCTTTTTCCTTTGATGGATTGCGCAGGAGGTAAGCCGGGTGAAAGATTGGCATAACCGAGATTTCGGTCCCCTGCAGTTTTAACCATTTGCCGCGGATAGTGGTGATTGGCTCATCGGTTTTCAGGATGGCTTTAACGGCGGGCGAGCCAGCCAGCAGGATGATCTTGGGTTTGACGAATTTAATTTGAGCTTCCAGATAAGGGGCGCAGGCCTCCTGTTCGGTGGCGAGCGGCGCGCGGTTATCCGGCGGCCGGCATTTGACCGTGTTGGTGATGTAAATATCGTCAGGGCGGTTAATACCGACCGAAGCGAGGATTTGAGTCAGAAGCTGTCCCGCTCTTCCCACAAAGGGAAGCCCCTGGATGTCTTCTTCCGCCCCCGGTCCTTCACCGATAAGCATTAAATCACAGGGAACGGGACCATTGCCAAACACGACTTTAGTCCTTCCTTTTGAAAGCTGACATTTGGTACAGGTTGAAGCAATTTTTTCAATTTCTTCATAAGGAAGGGAAAGTAAGTCCGGCTCTTTAGAAAAAAGGTCCATTTGATCTGATTTTATCAAGAAGATGGCGAAAAATCAATCGAATGGCGGGGGTTAAGCAGGGAAGATCCCTTTCAACCGCAGGGCCACATTGACCAGTGAAATCATCACAGGAACTTTCTAAATGGAACCAATAACAGCGAAGTGTTTGATTTTCTGATCACCGCGTGCGCGACGTCTCCCATAAATACTTCCTCGATCCAGCCGCGTCCCTGTGTTCCCATCACAACTAGATTGTAATTGCCGCCATTGATTTCATCGGTAATTGCTTGTTTTGCGTGCCCCGTCTCGATCTTGACCTTCACGCTTCTTGCCCCTGCCTTCAGCAAAATTTCTTTTAACTTATTCAACCTTTCAGCATCAATGCGATTAAATTCCTCTATTTTGTAATCAAGATGCGGGGGAATAATATCTTTGTTTTGGACATGATAAAGAGTGACGGTTGGATTATAATTACCAGCTAGGCTTGTTAAAGCCTCAAAAGCTGCTTTTGCGTTCTCCGAAAAGTCGGTTGGAAAAAGTATCTTGCCGGAAAATACGAGAGGACAAGCATGCGGCCGCCCTCCTTTACATTTAATAACAAGAGCGGGCACGGTAAGATTACTTATGATGCTATCTGCCACGCTCCCCAGGAGCATTTCTTCGACTATGCTCTTGCTATGCGAACCCAAAACTAAGAACTGATATTTTTCCTCGGCAATAAGGCGATTTATTTCCACGGAAGGAATACCATAGGCAAACGTATAAGCCGCCTCTATTCCGGCTTTTTTTAGCATGGCTACTTGTTTTTCCATGGCCGGCCTATCTGCTTTTTCCAGCACCTCATCAAGTCCTCCGGCAGTTTCTACAGAAATAATGTGAACAAGTTTTGCCGTTTTCGTGAAATCCCCGCCTTCTTTTGCGACACACTCCACAACTTCGTTGGAAGCTGCGGATAGGTCCGTGGCAATTAATGTTTTCTCCCAAAGAAGCTTTCTCTTCTTAGCCATTATTCTTACCTCCTCCGGATGTATTTTTTCTTCCTTAGCAAACCAATGACGGGTCTTATTGGAAAAATTGACCAGACTAAGCATGATCGGGACCTCCGTTAATACTCCTACCACGGTAGCCAGAGCCGCTCCGCTCTTCAAGCCGAAAAGAGTGATCGCGACCGCGACCGACAGCTCAAAGAAGTTGCTGGCCCCTATCATCGCGGCCGGAGAAGCTATTGCATGCTCGATCCGCCATTTCTTTGCCCAGAAATATCCGATGGCAAAGATGAAGTAAGTTTGGATGGTCAAAGGGATCGCGATCAAAAAGATATGCAGCGGGTTTTCTATGATAATATTGCCTTGAAATGCAAAAAGCAAGATCAGCGTCGAAAGCAGGCCCAAGATCGTGACCGGCTTTAATATCCTTAAAAAGACATTTTCAAACCACGGCATCCCCATATATTTTATGAGCAGCTGCCTCGATATATATCCGCCGGTTAAAGGAACGACCACAAATAGTATCGTCGAATAGATCAAAGTGTCATAAGGGACGATTATCTGGTTTACCCCCAGCAGGAATTTTACGATCGGGACAAAGGCTATCAAGATCACTAAGTCATTGACCGCGACCTGAACTAAGGTATGGGCGGGGTTCCCCTTAGTTAAATAGCTCCAGACAAAAACCATAGCCGTACAAGGGGCGGCCCCCAAAAGAATTGCCCCGGCTACATATTCCGAAGCCAATGCCGGATTTATAAACGCGAAAAATATATATTTTAAAAAGATAACGGCAAAGATAGCCATAGTGAATGGTTTAATTAGCCAATTAACCACTAAGGTTACTATCAATCCTTTTGGTCTTTTACCGACTCTGACAATGCTGGAAAAATCTATCTGCACCATCATTGGGTAGATCATCAGCCAGATAAGGATGGCGATCGGGATATTAACCCGGGCAACTTCCATTCGACTCAGGATAGTTATTATTTGTGGAAATACTTTGCCAAAAATAATTCCGACAGCAATACAAAGGATCACCCAAACCGAAAGATATCGCTCAAAAACCGGCAGCTTTGCGCTAACATTATTATTATTATCCATCATCTATATTCCCCTTTAATCGCATTTTTTGTGCCATTTTATGATTTCCGTAACCACTTTTTATTTCACCATACAAAGAACTGCGGCCGCTATTATTTTCTTCATGTTTTTCTACTTTAACATGCCTTTAATTATCAAATCGATCGCTTCGTTCTGTTTTAATCCTCTGGACATCAGAGTTTCAAGCTGGGTTTTGTCAACGCTTCCGATGGCCGCCTCATGCGTGACTTTGGCGGTTTCATGGAATACTTCAACAATGGGAATAGCGCGTGCTTTCCCTTTATCCTGTATGATCTCGACGCAATCAACATGTCCGCGGGAATAAGGCCCGTAAGCTGATATTTCAGACACGACCTCGCTTTCGGCTTCTTCTTTTACCGCCACCCTGCTTTTGATGATCCCCCGCGAGCCTTCTCCCCGCAGAACGCATTTTTCCTTGATCCGTATCTTGTCGTTTCCGTAGCCATAAGCCTTGGCTATCATTTCAACCACGGAATCCTTGCCGGATTCGACTTCATAATCAATATCGAGCGTCCCAACTCTTCCTTTGGTCAACTGGAAATTCGTCTCCAGGCGGGCGCCTTCTTCAAGGATTATTTTTGCCTTCGGGATGACTTCGATCCCGCCGCTTTCGCCGTGGAAATGGACCTCGTTATAATTATAGTAGCCGTTCTTTTTGACCAGTATTTTCGCTTGCATTATATGCCGGACCTTGACCGCATTAGGAAAAATGCAATGGGCCAAAAGACTGATCCGGCTTTCTTCTCCAACCTCCGCGTCAATGTTAATAACCTGGGCGCCTTCTTCCGGCAGGACGCCGAAACAGAGATGGACGGGGTATTCAATTTTAATCCCCGGCAGGACCCTGATGGACAGATCAACTCCCTCGGGCGTTTCGCGCGGCGAGACTTCCAGACCCGGCACCAGATGCTTTCCGACAACCTGGTTTTTATGGACAACAAGATGCGCGATCTTCGAATCGGCAAAAACGGCCGGATCGCCCTCCGCTTTTTGATAGGCTTCAAGCATCATTTGGTAATCACGGGTAATATCGTTCATTTGCCGTTCTCCTGAGACGGATAGCGTTTGGTGGGGCAAGGCTTGCAATGTTCTTTATAATAATCGATTATTTCCGAAGGACTGCCGATCTTAAAAGCCAGTCCGCTGCACATTAACGCCGCCCGGTCGGCGATCTTAACAACTTCTTCATCATGGGTTATCAGGATAACCGACCCGCCGTAGCTCTTTATTTCGCGGATCAGATGAATTACCGCTTCCTGGGAAAGCATGTCAATGCCTGAATCCGGTTCGTCCAGGATCGCCAGTTTAGGCTTCATGGCAAGGACCGACGCCAGCTCCACTTTTTTCCGCTCGCCGCCGCTTAAAGTCTTATCAGCCTGCCGGCTTCTATATTCACTGGGGGTCAGGCGCATCTGTTCGAGATATTCTTCGGCCAGAGTATGTCCTTTTTGCGCGCTTCCCAAAAGAATGTAATCAAGGATTGAAAGCCCTTCGAACCGGGCGGGCTCCTGCCAGGCCAGGGTGATTCCCAGGCGCGCGCGTTCATCCATGCTTTTTTGGGTAATATCAATCCCGTTAAAAATGATCTTGCCCGCGTCCGGCTGATAACCGGCGCTGCCCATTAGAGTATAGGCGAGCGAGCTTTTACCGGCTCCGTTGGTTCCCAATATACCAAATATCTCCCCATCAATGACCCCAAAGCTAACATTATTGATAATTAGCTTGCCGCCCTTTTTTAGATTAAGCGCTTCGATTTTAAGCATTTATTTATCCGCAACACCCGCCGCTGTTCTTTCCTCTTTCTTCAACCCTTTCCACCATCATCCTGACTTTACCGGCGGCGACCAGTTCGGCTACCGCGATCGCTTCCCTGATCTCCTCATCGGTATTGCCCAGTTTTTTCGCCTTTTCTAGATGCGTTTCGTAACAGGGCTCGCAGCCAGCGCCCAGTGAAACAGCCAGTGCAATCAACTCCTTTTGTTTCAAGGTCAAGACACCATCCTTGAACACCTGCCGATAGAAATCAACAAATTTTTGATTTATTTCGGGGTTACTTTTTAACATATCCGCCATATTATCTTATCCTCCCTTCCTCTTTTAAGATCGCTTTGACCTTGGGCCATATCTTTTCTTTGGCATAAAGCCTGCGTATTTCATCAATTGATTGGAAAGTGATTGCATTTCCCTGGCACAAATTGGCGCAAGTGGAACAGCCAACCACGCAGTCATAAGGCCGGGCTACCACCGGCTTGCCTTTTTCACCATTCACCCAATCGTAAACCTTCTTGCCGCAGTTCATGCACATCCCGCAGGAAACACACTTTGATTCATCAATCTTGGGATACCATTCAACTTTTTCCCTCGGATAACCGGCTAACCATGGCATAACATTTTCCTCCTTATTTTACCCTGAGCTTGTCGAAGGGTTATTCTCTTCCTGGATCCATTCCTTGATCTTCTCTATACGCGGCAGGGGCTTGCCTTCATGCTTTAATTTCTCGTTGATCACCAGGCCGGGGGTCGTCATGACATATTTCCCCATTTCAGCATAATCGGTAACCTTGACTACCGTGGCCTGAATATTCAACTCCTGGAGCGCTTGTTTAACCCGCCGCTCCATGTCCTGGCAATTGGCACAGCCGGGGCCTAATACTTTTATTTCCACTATTTTTCACCTCCCTGTTCCTGATCTGACCTTGAAATCCCTGCCGACATATTTTTCCATGATGATCCCGATAATGATAAATATCGGCAGAGTGAAAAGAGTTCGCAAGAGCGTGAATTTTAATCCGAGGAAGCCGATCTCAAAAGTGAGCATTGGTATCTTCATCGCGCTGAAAACGCCAAGATAGATAAAGATATTCCGCACGCTGGCGCCTTTATGGGAAAGCATGTAGGCCACCGGGAAAGCGCCGTAGAGCGGGCCGGCCTGGAGCGTGGCCAGCAGGATGACCCACAAAGTCCCGCCGATCCCTGACTCATGGCCGATATGCTTTTCGATCTTTTCCTTGGGTGTCCAGACGTCAAAAAGACCAACCAGCAGGAACATCAGCGGCAGAAAAGTGATCATTTCCAGAAAGAACTGGCTGAAATTGGCGTAGATCTTTTGGCCGGGGTCAAAGCTAAGGGAAAGGGAGCCAATAATAAAAATGGCAAATAAGATAACCCAGAAATAATCCTTTAATATATTTTTATGGTTCATAAGAATAGACCGATCAGCAGCCCGACAATTATGGCCCCAAAGAAACTTAAAACATTCCTCATGATCGCCGCTTTTTTGCCGAAATACTTGAATTCGATGGGCAGGGTCAAAACGCCGACCATGATCAAGGTGGTGATAAAGACCGCCACCACCGTGTAGGAAACGCCTTTGACCAGAAGTATCTTAGCCAGGGGAAAAGCGATAAAAGCCGGAATGAGAGCGATGGATCCTACTGCCGCGGCAATAGCTACGCCTATGACCCCGCTTTTTGCTCCCAGAAGCTTGATGATCGTTTTATCCGGCACCAGATAAAGAAAGACGCTGACCAGGATCAGGACGGTGAGCAAGGCGGGGAGTAAATTCATGAACATACCAGCCCCGCGTTTGATCCCCTCAAATGTTTTCCTCTGGTCAACCGCCAGGGAAAGGATCAGGCAGACGACTGAAATAAAGATAAGAATTTGCATTTATTAAAAATAATACCTCATCCACAGCTCAAATCTTTTCTGGATCTGCTTACCGCCGAATTCCGTCCCATCGGCTCCGACCATGATAGTCGGCCATAATATGAGCTCAAAGTTGGTGAATGTTTTAAAACTCAAAGGCGAAGATAAAAGATAACTGCCGTCGGTCAGGTTATAAATAGTAAATAGTGAAGGAGTAAAATAAAGCCAGTTAAATGGTTCGGGCTGGCTGATCTTGCAATACAGATAATCCTGCATTAGAGTGCTGCCGCCAAAATAATTCTGGCTGTAAGATTGGGCTTGCCGGATCGCCTCAACGCTTCCGCCGGCCAACACGCTCGAAACAAAACTTTGATAAGCCGAATACTCGTTCCTGGTCTGGCCATTGCCGTTATGATAATATTCAGCGATCACGGTGGTTTCCTGCTGGCTAAGATAGCGCAATCCAAGCAGCCAGGAATTCCCGCCATTTAGCTGTTCATTCAGAGAATTATTATTAATAACATACTTTGGATCATTCCAATAAGACGACCATTCCCCGTGGATCTCAAAGTTTTCTTTAATGTTTTTCGAAAAGTCAAAGCCGACTTGCTTGGCATTTGCCCGGCTTAAGTACGTCATAATATCAAGGTCCGTATCCAACAGTAAGAAATAAGTTTTCAAGGCTATATCTGAGTCTTCGAGCTGGGCGTAACGGCTGTTGATCGTCTCGATCGCGGGGATCAAGATACCTGTAAAGGAATAATTGGCCAGCGGGCCGGAATCAATACTTTTAACATATTCAATTCCCATCGATTCAATTCCCGGCCGCGCTTGTTCCGGGTTTTCCGGGTCCTTCTGGGGATTTACATAGCCCACGGGATTGAAGGCGTATCCTTTCCCCCAATTATAGGCGCGCTTACCGGCCTGAATGAATGAATTTTGCGAAAGATTCAAACTGCCGTAAGCTTCCAATAAACTAAAAGTTGCGGACGAATCATCATAGTAGGTTGAAAGGGTTCTCAAGTGGAAGCCGGCGTCTTTGGCTTGATAATCCGCGTTGAGATAGAGGTCATTTTTATATTGGGACAGATAATCAGATAAATTTCCCGCGCCGTAAAAATTGAGTTGATAAAAGGGCGAGCTGGGGCGGGTTTGCAGCATTATATATTTGCTATCCAAATTCCCGCTCCATTCCAGCTTTTTCTCTTCTTCCTGCCCAAAGGCAGGGCTCATAATAAACAATATGAAAAAAAAAGAAAGAAGATTGAATAAAAGCCGCCGCGCTGTCACCGCAGTTCTCCAAGCCTGGAAATGTAATTCAGCGTGAATATTTCATTGGCCAATTTTCTTGCTTTGATCTTCTGGTAGATCATATACGAACGATAGCCCTTGTAAAGCGGACTGTGCGTTTCAATCACCGACGGCCTGACTAGTCCTTCGCCAAAATCCTTGACCTCTTTAAACTCCAGAGTCTTGATCAACATGCCGCTCGTGCCGTAACATTCGATTTTTTCAAGCAGCAAGCCTTCTTTTGCCACCCACATTTTCAACTTATCATAAGCGACTGTTTTGCTTTTCGCTTTCAAATTCAGCACATATTCACTCTTTGTCTCATTGGCGATTGAAGCATTGTATTCCGCCTGATAATCAAGCTGCATAATATCGGCGTTATTAAAGACCCCCCCGGTTATAGATTGCAGGCTGGTTATCCGTATGGGCTTCCCAACGTTGGGGATATAAAGCCACATATTATCGCCAAGGCGGAGAGTGGCGCGCCCTTTCTCGCTGGCGGGAGCAAGGTAAAGCATGGCGATTTTATCTATCCCCTTTTTAACGCTAAAAAACACAAACTCCTTCTTTTTCCCGCCAGGTTCTTCATTGATCAATTTACGGTAAGATTCATAAGATTCCGGCATCAAATTGTCATCAACCTGCTTTAAAAGCTGGTTAGCGTCCAGCGCGCGGGCAGGAACAGCACCCAGGATAAAAGCCACGACTAAGAGCCAGACATATAATTTAATATTGCTTCTCATAATAGTCCCTCCTTAAACATGCCGCAGGGCGTCAACCGGTTCAAGCTTGGAAGCTTTATAGGCTGGCTGCAGGCTGGCCAGCACTGAAATTAAAATGACTATGAACGCCGTCATAGCTACTTCTCCCCAGGGGATCGCAGGCGCGAGAGTGAGCGTCATAATCCCGAATTTAAACTTGATCCTGACCAGGTTCAATAAAAACAAAATACCGGTTCCGATAACCGTTCCCGCTAAAGTGCTTAGCGCTCCCAGCATGAGACCCTCGGCCAAAAAGAGGGAAAGTATCTTGCCGGGCAGGGTGCCGATAGCCGCAATGGTGCCGATCTCGCTGGTCCGTTCAAAGACGGACATGATCATTATGTTCATGATGCTGATCAGCACGATAGAGATCAGGACGATCCTCACCGTCATTAGCAAAAGGTCTACGATCTTAGCAATGCTGGCAAAAGGCGACAACTGTTCCCAGGTATGTATTTCGAACAGCGGTTTTCCTGTCTCATTTTTAACAGCCCCAAGCTGATCCTTTAGTTCCGAGTAAACTTTGTTCAATTTACCAAAATCCTTCACCCTCACCGCCACTTCCGAAATTTCATCTCCTTCTATCCTCAAGAGGCTTTTGGCGTCTTCCATGTGGATATAACCATCTTTCCCTTGAGGCCCCAAAATAGCTTCCGCTATGCCGCCGATCCTTAAAGACATGCCGTTCACGGAACCATCTCTATTGGTGGCGACAATGACCACCTCGTCTCCCTTTTTCAGTGACAGCCCTTTGACGAGGGTGTCAGGCACGATAATTTCTCCCCGCTTAATGAAATGATCCGCGTCGGCCACTCCCTTTATCCTGTCCACAATTGCCGGACAAGTTTTATTCTCCTTATCCGGATAAACCGCGTTTAAACGCATGCTCGATGTTTGATTGTAATTGCTGATCATGGCGCCGAATTTTATCCTAAAGGTGTAAGCTTCTATTTGCTTATTCCGATCCAACAGTTCTTCAAGCTTGCGCAATCCGCCGCTGCCGATAAAGATATCAAGCGGCATATTGTCGATAGATTCGACATAGCCCTTTTTATGTATTTGCATATCGGCCAGCGCCGAATTAGTCAGTATCCCGATCATTGAGTTTTTAAAGGACAACCCCACTCCGGCGAATACAATCACCAGAACAACGCCGACGGCAATGAGCGATGAGGTCAGTAAAGTCCTGCGGCTGTAGCGAAATAGATTTCGCCAGGCTATTCTTACAATATTCATCATTTCAATTCCCTCCCTGATTGTTTTGGTTTTTTTTGCCAATGATCAAGCCATCTTCGAGAGTGTAGACGACTTCGGCTTCACCCACAATTTTGGGATCGTGGGTGGCAAAGATAAAAGTTGTCCCGAGTATTTTTTTCATTTCGTGCATAATTTTGATCACCTTGAAAGCATTTTGATGGTCCAGATTTGCCGTGGGTTCATCCGCCAGCACGAGTTTGGGACTGGTCACCAAGGCTCTTGCCACCGCCACCCTTTGCTTTTGCCCCCCGGAAATCTGGCCGGGATATTTATCTTTTTGCTCAAGCATCCCGACTTTTGCTAGCAGGTCCAATATTCTTTCTTTTCTCTCTGCGGCAGGAATATCCTGAACCATGATCAGGGGATACTCGACATTTTCATAAACGGTCAGCACCTGGATCAGGTTGAAATTCTGAAAAATGAACCCCAGATTGATACCCCTGAATTCCGCGGCTTCTTTGCGGTTAAGGCTGTTTACTTCTACGCCATCTATCATGATGTTTCCGCTGGTCGGCTTATCCAGGCAGCCGAGAAGATTCAGCAGGGTCGTCTTGCCGCTGCCGGAAGGACCAATAAGGGAAGTGAACGATCCTTGCCCTATTTCCAGATCAATTCCTTTTAATGCTTCTACGAACACTTCCCCGGACTGATACGTTTTTTTAATATTTTGCAGTTTTATCATGCTCATTTACCCCCTTCAATATCATTCTTTATAGGCCGCCAAAAACTTTTCCAGCGATTTTTTCCTTTGGCGGATTATTTCCCCCCATTTTTTAAGATTGACCCTTCCTTTTTGGGTAATTTGATAGATTCTTCTTGAGGGCCCCGCGGCGCTTTCCGCCCAGGTCGATCTAACAGCGCCATTTTTCTCCATATCTCGCAGGGCGCGGTAGACCGCTCCTACGTCAATTGGTAGTTTGGTAATATCGTTCCTTCTAAGCTCGTTGATCAGTTCATAGCCGTAAGCATTTTTCTTTTTAAGCAATAGCAGCAAGCGCGGCTCCAGCATCCGCCCGTGCGGCCCGCAGTTGCAGGACATCTTGTTCATGGACTATATGTTAACAGCATATAGATCGGGCGTCAAGTTGATTTAGCATGCCGCCTCCAGGTCGCGCTTAATCCCTTCATCAGTATTTGCATTTATCTCTTAATTTACCCCCAAATCCCGCTGATTTTTTCTCCGCAAAACGGGCAGACGTCGTTTATTATAAGGTTTTTTATGACCTGAAAACCAAAACGCTCGGTCAAAACCTTTTTGCAATTGGCGCAATAAGTGTTCTCAGCGCCAGCTATCGGAAGATTGCCGGCATAGACATATTTCAATCCGGCCTTTAAGCCAATTCCCCGGGCGATCTCCAAGGTCTCGGTCGGGGTCGGCGGACGGTCGGTCATCTTATATGCCGGAAAGAAAGCTGACACATGCCAGGGAGTTTCATCCCCCAGTTCATTCTTGATAAAATTCGCTATTTCGGCAAGTTCTTCGCTTGAATCATTCAATCCCGGGATCACCAGGGTCGTCACTTCGACCCAGATATCAAGCTTTTTCATCAGCTTCAGGGTATCCAGAACCGGAGCCAGGCGGGCGCCGCTGATATGCCTGTAAAAATCTTCCTGAAACGACTTCAGGTCCACATTGGCCGCGTCAAGATAGGGGGAAATCATGTTCAGCGCTTCGGCAGTCATAAAACCATTGGTGACAAAAACATTTTTTAATCCCTTCTCATGGGCCAGTTTAGAGGTGTCATAGGCAAATTCAAAAAAGATAGTCGGCTCGGTATAGGTATAGGCAATGCTTTGACAGTTCTCTTTTAGGGCGGCAGATACTATTTCATCCGGTGTTTTCTCTTCGCCAATAATGACCCGCTGTTCTCTGGGCATTTGAGATATCTCCCAGTTCTGGCAAAAGAGACAGCGAAAGTTGCAGCCCACGGTCGCAATCGAATAAGACAGGGTCCCCGGTAAAAAATGGAAAAGCGGCTTCTTTTCAATGGGATCGGCATACGAGGACACGATTTTCCCGTAAACCAGGCTGTAAAGAACTCCATCCTGGTTTTCTCTTACCCCGCAAATCCCCTTTTTGCCGTCCGGGATCAGGCAAAAAGGGGGGCAGAGCTCACATTTAACCTTTTTATCAGCTAATTTCTTATATAGTAATGCTTCTTTCACTTTAGATTCTCAAATGATTTGTTGCAAATGCACATTGATGACCGGCGGTTTGAGCAAGTGTTTTTTCACTGTACACTGTTCAGCTGCTTTTATCGCCGCCTCCTTGTATTTTTCAGGAAAGTCAGGGGGCAGTTGAATTTGTATCTCAATTTTGCCAACCATTTTTGAGACGGGATCTTTTTCTATGTTTAACACCAATTTCAGGCCTTTGGTAGATAGGCCGCGCTCCTCACAAAAAGCAAGAACGAAGCCGCCGCTGCAAAGCCCGATGGACGCTAAAAATAGATCGAAAGAAGTAGGGGCAGTACCTTCGCCACCAAGCTCCCTGGGCTTGTCAGTTTGAATTACATAATTTTTATAAAGAGCGTTTACCCTCTTTCCCCCGGGGAACACAATTTCCATCGTTTCTATCATTCAGCATGCTCCTTTCTTATTGTTCTCGGTTTCTGTCGATAATTTTCAGCCATAGATTCCGAAACTGTCTGAATATCCATGTCAGAACTGCCATCCCACCCAAGACACAGGCCCCGGTCCCCGCGCAGTATTGGCACATTATGCCTCAAAAAATATTTTTATGGCCAACATGAATAAAAGGCCCAGGCATAGCCAGACAAATGAGGTTACTTTTTCTTTGCCTTCGGCTTTATGCATGCCGGGAATAAGGTCGGCCGCGGCAATATAAATAAAGCCGCCGGCGGCAAAGGAAAGAAGATAGGGCAAAAATACTTCTGCTTTGCCAAAAAGCAAAAATCCGAAAATGCCGCCCAGGATGCAGGTCGACTGCGCTAAAAAGCTGTAGAGCATGGCCCTTATCTTTTCAAAACCTCCGGAAATCAGTACCGCAAATACCCCCAGTTCCTGGGGAAGCTCGTGTCCCAGAACCATGAGTGAAGCGGACAGGCCTAAAGGAATGCTTACGGCAAAAGTTCCCGCCAGAACCAGTCCGTCAATGAAATTATGAATAGAATCCCCGATGAGCATCAGGTAAGAATAGGGATGGATGTCGCATTTTTCGCAGCGATGCCAGTGCAGATATCCTTCGAAAACAAAAAAGAACAGAAACCCGACAATCGTAATCCCAAAAGCAGGCATGGCATTGAGGTGGTCAAGAGACTCGGCAAGCAGGTGGAAAAATCCCCCTCCCAGAAGCACCCCCGCCGAAAAAGCGACCAGGACCTTTATTATTTTATTAAGCGTTGCTTCCCGAAACCAGAGGCTGAAAACACCCGCAAAGCCGAGCAGACTGTTAAATATGGTTACTCCCAGTATCCAAAATAAAATTTTCATCACCCTGCACCCCCTCTTACGGCAAATAAAATAGGATAAGCAACCCGACTAAAACAAAGATCGCGCCGCTGATCTTATGGGCATAAATTGAGAAATCGGCAACCTTCCGCGACTTCAGAAAAACTTCCGCCAGGCCGGTGGAAACCCCAACCGCAAATATCAGGACCGTATGCGCCAGGGCGTAAACAAAAAGAAGGGATGTCCCATACGCCAGATTATGTTTTGAAGCGACAAAGGTTAAAATCAAGGCCAAAACTGGAGTGGCGCAGGGAGAAGAAGCAACCCCGAAAAGCATTCCCAGCAAAAAGGCGCCGATCAGCCCTTTTTGTTCGGTCTTGACCATCTTAGGGGTCGGTATCTGAAAGTTCAATACCCCCATCATCTGCAAGCCCATCACGATCGCGACCGCCGCCAGGATGTATTTCCAAAAGCCGCCGACATCGCCAAGCAAAGTCCCGGCCAGCGAGGCGATCGCGCCCAGGACAGTAAAGGTGATGGAAAGGCCGATGACGAAAGCCAGGGAAAATGTAAACGATCTTTTAACATCGCCTTCGGCATAGCCGCCGACATAGCTTATGACCAGCGGGATGGTTATCAAGACACAAGGGCTGAAAGACGAAACCAGTCCGGCGACAAAAACGCTAAGATAGGCGACCAGAGGATTTGACAGATCCATTATTTATTCAACTCCAGGTCTTCGATCGCTTTTAATAATTGTTCCTTGCTCATGCCGCCTTCGCTTTTTGCTTTTGGCTTTCCTTTCCGGTCGTAATAAAGAACGGCCGGTATTACTCTTATTCCCGCTTCTTTGGCCAGTTCCCGGTTTTTATAAATATCAAGACTTAAGAAGACCGCTTTCCCGTCTTGTTCGATCGCTAGTTCTTTAATTATTAGGTTCATTGCCCGGCAGGGGGCGCAGCTGTCGGTGCCGAGTTTGACAATGACCGGCACACCAGCTTTCAACGCTTCATCAAGGTTGGCGATGTCCTTGGTGGATTTGGCATTTCGCTTTACCGCCGCTATTTGGGGCGGTATTTTTATCGCTGCGCCTGATAAAGCAAAAGCGTGATCCTCATCATCGGGGATAGTTCCAACGACAAATAAGAGGGCGCCCAAAACTAGAAGTTTTAAAGGGGCATAATTATTTTTCATTTTCATGTTCAGCTTCGCCCCACGGCCTGCCTGATCTGCGACAGGAAAGAATTCAGGCCCTTATTATTTATTTTATAAAAGATATATTTTCCCTGGCGGAGGCTGGTTAACAGGCCGGCGCTTTTCAACAACTTGAGATGGTGGGAAGCCAGATTGTGGGGAACGCCCAGCGCCTCGACGATCTCACAGACACAGCGCTCCTTTCGTTTAAGAAAACAGATAATTCTCAAGCGATTGGCTTCCGCAATTATTTTAAGCAATTCAAGCAAACCCGAATAATCGTAATCAGCACATTTGCATTTTATCCCCACACCAAGCTGCTTGATGTGGGGATTTATTTTATCTGCCATATAAAACCTTAAAATATCAGGTTAAACAGATAACCAATAAAAATGATCCCGGTGGCCACCGTCCCAAAATAAGTCAGAAGCAGCCGCAGTTTTAAAACCTTGCGCAGGATTATGAATTCCGGCAAAGAAAGGGCGGTTACCGCCATCATGAAAGCCAGCGTCGTTCCCAGGGCCAGTCCTTTGCTGAACAGGGCCTGGACGACCGGGATGGTGCCGGCGGCATTGGAATAAAGCGGCACGCCGATCATAACCGCAATGATAACGGCAAACGGATTGCTGTTACCCGCGTATCTGGTCACGAACTCAACCGGGACATAGCCGTGGATAAAAGCCCCCAATCCCACCCCGAGCAGAACATATAACCAGACCTGTGAGAATATTTCCCGCACATATTCAGCCGCGTACGACCACCGGTCGTTCCAGGTTAATTTTTCCTCAAATCCTTCTTGCTTGGCTTTCACCTTAAACACAAATTCCTCAACATAGCTCTCCATTTTCAAGCGGCCGATGATAAATCCGCTGACGATCGCGATGAGCATGCCGCTTAAAATATAAATGACGGCCACCCGCCAGCCGAACAAGCCCCAGAGCATGACCAGCGCGACTTCATTAATGGTCGGCGAAGAAACCAAAAAAGACATGGTCACGCCAAGCGGCACGCCTGATTCGAGCATCCCGATGAACAGCGGAATAGCGGAGCAGGTGCAAAAAGGGGTGAAGATCCCGAGAGCCGCGGCGGTTATGTTCCCCATGAATTCTTTTTCATGGCTTAATATCTTTCTGATCCGCTCCGGCGGCAGATAGGTGCGGATGATCGCGACAAAAAAGACGATGACCGCCAGCAGGAAGTATATTTTGGGGACATCGTAAAGGAAGAAATTAACGCTCTCCGCCAGGTGGTTGCCCGGGGGCAGGTGAAGCAATCCATAAGTCACATAATCCGCGAACCATTTGAACATAACATATCAACCTCGATTGAAATGATAACAGTATAACTCTGATCTGTCAACCAGGCGACTAATTATTGACACCAAAAGGCGAGGGTGGGAGAATAGCCGCATGAGCGAGAAGCCGAAACTTACGCGGTCGGGGTATCGAAGAATTATAATTATCTATCTGGCTATGTTGTTTAATGCTATCCTCTTTTTTGCCGCGGCCGGGAGGATCGATCTCCCCCGCGCCTGGGCATATATTATTATTATAGCGTTGTTGCAAACGGTCATTTTTATCCTGATGTTCACCCGCTTCCCGGAGATGGCCGAGGTGGTCAATGCCCGGGGTGAAATGAAGATGCCCAAAGTTTGGGACAAGCTGTTCGCGCTCTTCTATACAATCATCACTATCATTCTGCTGCCGCTGATCACCGGCCTTGATGTTGGGCGGTATAGCTGGTCATCTCTTAATATCTGGTGGATGGTTCCGGGAATAATTTTCCTGCTTTTCGCGATGTTCTTTTCCACGTGGGCTCTCCTGGAGAACAAATTCTTTGAACTCGGGGTCCGCGTCCAGAAGGAGCGGGGCCAGAAGGTAATTTCGACCGGGCCTTATGCCATTGTCCGGCATCCGGGATATATTGCGTTCATCTTCCTGTACTTTTCTTTTCCGCTGATCGTCGGCTCTTTTTACGCCCTTTTCGCTTCGCTCTTCACCGCCCTCCTGCTCGTGATCCGCACCTCCCTAGAGGACGCGACTTTACAAAAAGAGCTAGATGGCTATGTTGAATACACGAAGAAGACTAAGTACCGGCTTATCCCATTTATTTGGTAAAATCCTCAGTCCCCAGTACCCCAGTTCCTAGTGCTTAGTTCCCAGTCCCCGAACGTAAGCTTTTCGTCGCCCGACTGACGAAATCCCGTCACTTCTATTCTAGGTATGGGGTATGTGGTGTGAGGTGAGAGGGAAATTTTCCTGATATTATAATAAAATCCTCATACCTCATCACTCATACCTCATATCTTAGATTGCTGGCAATAATATTGCTGTATAAGGTGTGAGCTATGAGGTATGGGGTATGGGGTAAAGGAGGGTTTATATGAATAAATTGATACCGATCGAAAGGATAGAAAACAAGATATATCTGCTAAGAGGCCAGAAAGTAATGTTAGATTTTGATCTTGCTGAGCTTTATGGTGTGATGACAAAGGTTTTAAATCAAGCGGTTAAGAGAAACATTGAAAGGTTCCCCAATGACTTTATGTTTTCCTTGTCAAAACAAGAAATTCAAAGGATGTCACAAATTGTGACTTCCTCCCAGGTCAAATTTCACAAAAACGTTAATGCTTTTACAGAGAATGGCGTTGCTATGCTTTCTTCTGTCCTGCGTAGCAAGCGCGCAATTAATGTGAATATCCAAATAATGCGGATCTTTATTCGGTTAAGGCAGATCCTTGCTGATCACAAGGGATTGTTGGATAAAATCAATAAGCTCGAAAGAAAAACGGACAATAATACAGCTGATATCCGGTTAATTTTTACAACTATCCGCAAGCTGCTTACTGTTGAGGAAAAGCCGAGGAGAAGGATTGGGTATGAGGTATGAGCTGTGAGGGATTTTTATGATCTTGAAGTATGGAAGAAGGCAAAGGGATTGGTGGTTGAAATATATAGTGTGAC
>Ga0315279_10000402_pt1 | contig 88685 bp, 80 predicted proteins | sample YL17G06_20_MG_FD_203694 | JGI IMG/M metagenome (GOLD analysis project Ga0315279, IMG submission 203694) | Sediment microbial communities from Yellowstone Lake, YNP, Wyoming, USA - YL17G06_20 | ecosystem: Environmental > Aquatic > Freshwater > Lake > Sediment | place: USA: Wyoming | collected...
AAGCCTGGGTGTTCTTTTTATGTATGTCCAATCCTATGTAGTTCATGGTTCTCCCGCCTTGGGCCAGTTGTGCAACGGGCACATGGGCGGGGAGCCTCTTTTAGCATGCCATCAATCAGGGGGTTTTAGTACCGAGATAGAAACCTTTTGCGTCCTCTTTTTCGTCAACATGAGGAGGTCGAGTTCTCGAGCTGCACTTCGGGGGATTCTGAACCTCTCTAGATCGAAGCAATTCCACGCGAATCGTGAGATTCAAAGTGCACAGACTACACGCATCGTCTGTTCCGAGAATCATGGTGGACCTTAGGGGATTTGAACCCACACTTTCGAGTGGCTCGACTCAGAAGGGTACAGAGTTCTTTCAGAACGGCATCTCGGGAAGGGTATCAGAAACGAGGGGTTAGCAGCCCCTCACAAGCCTCTTACTCATCCTTTCCAGACACTGCCCTTTTCGCCATTGATATGTCTGTCCATTATGACGACAGTCTCAGAGTGTGACAGTTTCGGAGGGTCGGCAAACACTCCACGGCAGACGGGACATCTGAGCGGGTTCCTGAATAAGAACTTCCCGCCGCACGGGCATCCAATCAAGCGGTCCTCAACTTCCCTCTGTTCTTCTCCCGTCAAATCGAAAGAGTTCGGCCCGATTGGTTCTCTGTGGACAATCTTCTCGTATTCGGGGTCGTACCAGTTGAATGTCAGAACCGTCGAGTCTCTGTCGCAGTAAAGGAAGATCTCATCGCTACGTCCGGCGTGATAGGCCTCCTTTACGGCTACCTGAGCGCCACAGGTCTTGCAAGCCACCGGGAATGTGTCTTTCAACCTCTCTCCGCAGAAGGCGCACCTGATCAGGTTAGAGGACATAGGGCGTCCACATTTCGAGCAGGTGACCTTGGGCCCATCACGGTCGTACTCGTAGAACCTCATCCGCGGCACCTCTCGCCCAGCATCGCCTTTCCCCCCCTATGGTCTTTTCCGAGAGAAGAATTGGTTCAAATGGTGCAGGATATGAACCGCTAGAGACAAGAGTTACTTGCCGTACGATGGAAACTCTCTAGACCCCACGCTCGGGGACAGGGATTTCGAGTTTGAGCATCCGAATTCCCTTTTGGCAAATCCTGTAGACGCGATTCTTCTGGGCCTCGGGGTTGGCACATTCTACGAGCCCGTATGAACTGAGTACTTTGAGCGTGCCGCTTACGTGAGACAGGCGTATGCCCGTTGATTTCGATATGCTAGTGGGCGTTTCAGGTCCATGATATAGTGCATATAGACAGAGTGTTCCATACACGCCTGGATGAATAGTGCCGCCTCCTTTGTGCCACTCAGACCGTCAGTGTGAATATCCTTGTCCGTCTATCCACAATAATCTACAGCGTGCCACATATCTAAACTTTCGTACGTGGATGGCTGGGTAGAACGGCTCGGGGGGCTTTTGGTCCCTTGGCCTTTCGAGTTCATATGTGCTATCGGATGTAGACCAAGAGCAGGGAGCCGGATTTGAACTTTCCACGCTGGCCAAATTTCAATTTCGCGGTTCTAGTACCGAGCTAAACCCTCTCTTTCATTCCCTATGATGGTTCTGTCTAGCCATCGGGCGATTCGTTCTCCGCCTTTTCGGCTCTCAAATCACGGGTGGTGACGAGCTTCATTAGTTCATGCGACCCATTTCTGGAACTCGAAGGGCTTACGCCCACGACTGCTGTGGTACACCCGAGAAACGCATATCGCTGCCGACGAAATATTGATAACTGACTACGCCATTTTGGGGCTTACGACTTGGGGGGTTAGTTCTGGAAAATACAATGCCAAGAACTAGAAATATTGTGCGCATGTTATTCGCGATTGCAGCTGTTGTATCGATGGTGCTCATGGTTTTTCAGGCGCTACCACTGGCAGAAGCGGGTAAGAAATCGGGTTGGCCGACTGGAGGCCCTGTCACTTGGGATTCGACTACCAATAGACTTCAGTTGAACTGGACCGGGGAAGAAGCTCTCATAAACCAGACGCGATCGAGCTATGTTGATTCTTCAAGCCCTGCGGACTTCAGGACCGCGCAGTCTGTGTCGGTCTGGGACGTGAAGTACCCGACTGAAAAGATAACGCCACCCGTTGGTGCCGCTGACAATTTCAACATTGTTAGCCTCAATGTCATGTCTACGATCGATGCTAGGAGACAGATGGGATATACAACGAGCCAAACCACGACGGGTGGCAGCTCAATACTCAACACCATGTGGGACCAACTGTCAGCCACAAACCAGCTAAGCTTGGGGGTTAACACAGGCAAGTGGATGACGATGAGTGAGTCGCGAATCTTGTACGGTGCCTTCTATGTGGATGCGTACGTCTCCTCGAATGGCTGGGTAGCGTTTAGAAATTTCACGGATGCCAACAAGAACAACCCGAGTCTTTGGATGTGGGGGGCGGATACGAACGTCTGGAACGTTACTCTTCCAACCAGCTCGGGCACAGCACCGGCTCCGCCACTCAAGAACGCCGCTGTTATCGCTCCACTCTGGGCACAAATTGACTACTGGGACACCACATACGGTGGAATCAGAGCAGGAGAGCTCACTACAGCCGCCAACACGGGATTTTGTGTCGTGTGGAAGTATGTCCATATCGCGGGCACTTCCGGATGGAGCTCCTTTGGCGTGAGAATCAGCAGAAATGACTGGTCCACGGAGGGAGTGAATACTCAGAACGTGTTCAGGTTCACTTACGGCGCGCTAGGCTCGGGACTGGCCACGGTGAAATATGGCGCTGGCATGGAGGACCAGATAGGTTGGCACTACTCCGTGGTGACTCCGACCGCAGAGTACTGCAGGTACTTCTATGCCAACGCGGACAGTGATTATGCGGTAAAACAGATGAGGATCAACTTCGAGAAGTTCGCCTCCACGGACGGCGGTGCGAATTGGGTCGCGGATACCACTGATTCGTGGGTAGCGCCGCCTTATGTCGGCACAGGGTCCAATCCCACATGCGAGGCGTATATGTTCAACTTAGCGCTGGATAATCCGTCACTGAGGGCCCATTTCGCTAACTTCTGGGCGTATGTAGCTGTAATCCTCTGGATTGCCGCGATGTTCTTCCTGCCGACGGTGGCACTAACCCTGACCTCCATAATGCAGTGGGCAGTCACCATCGGGGGACAGGTACTGGATCTGGAGGACGTCTTCGCCCTATTCCCGGTCTACACTACCGATCCTGGAGTGGTAGATACTAATTGGATCGCCAATATTGGTGACGCGTCTCAGGACATCAACATGTACGGCCGTGACTACATGTCCGGCTCGTCCAACAAGGTCCACTTCGCTTGGGATGCCAGCATGGTCGCACACCTCAACTGGTACATAAAGACGAGCTCGATAGCGAAGCTCCACAAGCTGAAGATCACCACGACCGCGTGGTACGGCGACATCAACACGGGGATAAGCAACATGCCCTGGTCGCAGTCCACCTCGAATGAGGTCGTCATAGGATCCACGGGCCTCTTAGCCGGAGATGGCAAGACCTCGTGGCTCGGAAGGACCTCTCCGGATGGACACTCAGTGAAGTACGCACCAAGGAACGTGCCGACTTCTGAGATCCCTGGATACAGCAAGGAATACGTAGCGTATCACATCGAGACTACGGCCAGCACGGATGTCGGATACACCATGATGGCCTACAACGGCATAGGAACGAGTCCCATCAACGACCCGTGGTCGAGGAGCGTTAATACAATCGTGCTCGAAGGTTGGTTTAGAATGTACGATTCCCTATCTGGTACCCAGCTGGATCTGGGAAGGGGGGTATATGTTTACGTGATGACCCCGGATCGCAATCATAACGGCTCCTATGAGGAAGGCGACTTCGCGGTCCAGGGTGGGGCGAGAGTCCTGTTCTATGGCGACGCTGTCAATACCTGGTACTTCAGAAGCGTCACGGTGTATCTGGGGTATGGAGGAATCCGTCCACACGAGCCGTTCAAGATAGGAATAGGTCGGCCGATCTCCGCAGGTTACACAGGCACGCTCGTCGCTGAATGGGCAGGAATATCGATGACCTGTTACGAAAAGGACAACGCGCAGGAGGGATACTTGGACCACTGGGCGCTCACTCCTAATGTGGCCCCATTCAATCCCGCGGACGGAATCTCCAATATGAATCTACCTTATGGCAATGAGTACGACACGCTAACGACAGTGACGCTCAGCGCTGTGCCGGCAAAGGGAAACGGCGGAGCCGATCTCTCAAGAGTCGGTCACTGGCAGGTGGGCGTCTATGGTTGGTGCTTTGGTCAGAGCATAACCGTAGTCATGAACGGGGCGGACAGGTGGTTCGGGGCGCAGTTTATCGACGTCAGTAAGTACGAGGTGTACGTGTGCCCCGCTGCGACTATCGACGTCAGTGTGAAGCCCGATGGGTCTAATCAGGTTAGACCCGGCGACAGCATCACAATAACAGCGAATGATGCGTCATCGCGGAGCCGGCTCTTCTCCTACTGGATTGATGAGACGGGCAGCCACCTGAAGGACGATAACGGCGTGGACATCTCGTACAACAATCCGGTGACCTTTACGGTGACCAGGGACCGTTACGTGGACGTGGTCTGGTGGACTGCCGGTTGCGTCGCAGAGGGCACGATGGTCACGATGTCAGATGGATCTCAGCTCGACGTTGACAAGCTGAAAGTCGGGGATCAGGTCTTGGGCTACGACCTCACCTCCACCTCCTTCGTGACCGAGACCGTGTCGTGGGTCTCGTGCACGAAGGTGGACACCATACTCAACATCAACGATGGCGCTCTGAGAGTGACGCCTGGTGATCAGCCCATATATGTCCGGACTCCGTCGTACGAGGGATGGATAGTGAACCCAAGTGAGATCCAGGTCGGCTGGGAGATACTTGATCTCAGGTCTAACTCCTGGGTAGTCGTCTATAGCCTCGAATACGAGCACGGAATGACCAAGGTGTACGACTTCCAGACGGACGGTCCGATGACCTACCTCGCCGATGGGTACCTCGTTCTGGACAAGCCCCACAGGGGGTAGATCACGGGAGCCAAAACTCTTGGATGCCACAATAGTGGCCCACGACAGCCTTGAGGCTGTCGTGGAAATCCTCATTCTTTTATTGACAAAGATGCTGACAATAGTCTGGACCTCTTCTTCTTTCCAGATCCATTTCTTGAATATCACTTGGAGCCGGACTTAAACTTGAACGTCTGGCTCCTTCTCAGTCAGAGGATTATCGCACCGAGCAGACTTCGCTCCGATTCCTATTTGAAGACGGATTGCTCCAGTGTGTGACACAGCGTATCACGACGATTGACGATGGTCTACAAAGGAAAGTACTAGTACGAAGTGCGGTGCATAGATAACGGGTCTCGAAGGTGGTTCGAGAGGTAGATGAGAAAATGGCTGAGCAACTAAGAAATGAGATAGAGGAAGCGAACCGGAGGTTTGGCGAGGGGATTAGAAAGGGTGACGCCGCTGCAGTCGGCATCCTCTACACGAAAGATGCGCTCCTGATGCCCCCCAACTTCGAAGCAATCCGCGGGAGAGAGGGAACGCAGAAGTTCTGGGAAGGAGCAATCAAGATGGGTGTCAAGGATGCGATATTGAAAACAGAAGAGCTCCACGAGAAAGGTGAAACAGTCGAGGAGATAGGAAACTACACGCTCAAGATACATCCTGAAGGACAGAGTCCTTTTGAGGACCGGGGCAAGTATGTGGTCCTCTGGAAACAGGATTCAGACAAGGAATGGCGTTTGCACAGAGACATATGGAACAGCAGCTTGCCCGCGAAAAAGTGAACCAACGCAATCAAACCCCTTTTCAAACCTTCCTCCCTCGAGGTTCTTCTCTAGGATGAGCCAGATATGAACCTGGACATCCGGTTCTTTCTCAACCAGAGGATTACTGCGCCGAGCTGGACGCATTCTATCTACTCTCTGTCCCGGTCACAACTCTCCATGCATTCGAGTATATGTTCATCCTTGATCCTCTAACGAATCCCACAAGTGTGATCCCGAAATCGGTAGCCAATCTGACCGCGAGGTCTGTGGGTGCAGATTTCGAGATGATGATTGGGGTTCGGCTCCTGGCGGTTTTCACCAATATCTCCGATGAGATCCTGCCAGTAGTCACCATGATCCTGTCAGTGGTCCTGATTCCTTTCAGAATGCATTCTCCTACGACTTTGTCAATCGCACTATGCCTTCCGATATCTTCATTGAAGACGAGAATGCTCCTCGCGCTGCATATTGCCGCGCTGTGAACTCCTCCCGTAAGTCTGTAGAGTCGCGACTTCCGAAGGAATTCCCTCATCAATAGCGGGAGAGAATCGACGCGTACCTTGAATCTGGATTTGCTCCTGAGTCGCCCACTATCCAGCGCCGAGTCGTAATATGTCAGGCCTTTGCCGCAGCCCGTGGTGATGAATCGCCTCGCAATAAGTTTCTCAGGCGATTTCCTGGCCTTCTTCAGTTCAACCCAGACCACTCCGTCTTTCTCGTCCGCAAAGACCTTCTTGATATCCTTCTTGCCACTAATGAGCCCCTCCGCGAACAAAAACCCGATAGCCAGACAATCCAGGTCTTTCGGAGAGCACATCAGATTGGCGAGCTCGATATCATCTAGGAAGATCGTCACAGGGCTCTCCTTGATGACGACATCGCGGAGGCTCTCTGTCTTGCCCTCCCTGATCCGCAGAACCTTCAAGCGACTTGTTTCGCCGCTCATGTTGCATCAACCATTCGCTCGTCCCGGGCCTAGAGTCCTTCGGAGAAGACGGGAGCGTGCAGGCCCGCCCTGAGGATCGAGTGCCTGACTGACAGATCTCCCGCCAATTCCAGGATACATGAGGACGCCAGAAGGACCGATGCGACAGCGCCCCCGACGTTGAGTTGGTCATAATAGGTCAGGGTAAGGGGCACCAGAAGGCCCGCAAATATCGCCAAGCCTATGAACGCTATCGCCAGCTTGGTGCTCGTCAGTCTCCTGAGCGATTCTCTAGCAGTTGATGTCGATGCGGCCATGTTGATGATGTAGATGACGACCAGCGCAAACATGGTCGTCAGAAGTATTGCATCCAGGTTGGTCATGGTAGATTGGTTGAGGATCTCGCCTCCGGTGGCGGTCATCGTTAGGTAGGTCATCGCAACTCCGCCAGCGATAGCATAGGTGAAGAACAGCGGCGGCATCAGGGCCGTGTGCCACGATGTGATGGACTTGCATGAAGCCAGTACGAAGCCGTCGTAGACCATTACTAGGGACGCGCTCAGGACGGCGGCTAACCACAATGCCTGACCAAACGTCGAATCAGCGGTCCACGGGACCCAGCTGAAACCGATATCTGGCGCCAGGTATGCCGCCGCGAAGATTACGAAGACAACCATGAATATGAGTCCCCTGCTGATCCATGACGTCCGAGGCTTCAAGAACAGCCTGTAGAATCTGGCAGGCTGGCCGAGGTAGACGAGGTGCGCAACGGTCTTGCCGACGCCGACGATCAAGAGTCCGACTAGTGCACTAGTGATAGAGTGTATGAACCAGGTCGAGATCACGAACTGACCGGCTCCAATGCCTCCGAGGAAGAGCGCCATCAGGAGCGCGCCGTCCCGCCATCTCCTTCTGCCGCCGAAGCCCCATTCCATCTGAGCACGGGGTCCAGGTTTGAAATCCTCGTATTGCATGACGTCCCTCTTGGAAGTTGTAGAGTGCGACAAACCTACATCACCTCGCAGGGAGGTAATACACGCTCGCATCCGTGCCGTACTCGGGATGCAGTTGCATTCCTCTCCTCTTCTTGATGAGCTGTGAGACTTCGGATTCGGGATCGTCCAGGTCGCCGAAGGTTCTGGCCTCGCACGGGCACGCGTTCACGCAGGCCGGTTTCTTCCCCTGGTCCACTCTCTCAACGCAGAAGTTGCACTTGCTCACGACCCCTCGGTCGCTGTCTTCGAGCCACTTCTTTCTCGAGTGCTCGGCGAACGCAGAGGAAGGCTTGGTGTCGCCTGTGAAGTAGTCCTTCCACTCGTCGGCGAAATTTCTCGCGCCGTAGGGGCACGCGACTGCGCAATATCTGCAGCCCACGCACTTCTTCGAGTCCACGACGACGATCCCATCGGGCCTCTTCGTCGTGGCGCCCGTTGGGCAGACATCTTTGCACTCGGGCTCCTTGCAGTTCATGCACAGCAAAGGCAGCGCCTGTCTGGTGACGGTCGGATACTTGCCCGATTCCATCCTGATCACCTTCGCCCAGAACACGCCCGGCGGAGTGTGGTGCTCGGCTTTGCACGCTACGGTGCACGTGTGACAGCTGGTGCATCTCTTGAGGTCGATGACCATGCCCCACCTAACCAGCGCCAGCACCTCCGTCCTTGTAGAGCTTGACCTTCACGCATATGTCCTGCCCCAGAGAGACCGGGCATGTATGCTCCTTGTCTATCTCGATCAATTCGTTGAAGAAGACTCCCTTGCCCTTCGCGATGGGCAATCCTCTTCCCCAGTGGCCGGCATTCGCAGCGATGGCAACATGGTCCGGCCTTATCCCGTCAGTGATATGGACCCTGCCTCGCGCCTTCGACCCCTTCGGGTTCTCGAGCCAGACGGCATCACCCTCCTTCACGCCCTTTCTGCTTGCGGTCTCAGTGTTCAACTGTATAGTGTAAGTGTAGGGGTCGTTCTGCGAGACCTCGCTCAGCCACGGGTTCTGCATCGTCATGGAATATGTGTGCAGGGCGGAGCGCCAATAGAAGGCCTCGAGGTCGTACTCTGGGTTCTTCTCCGAGTGTGTCGGGCATGGCCGCCAGTCCGGCAGCCCGGTGTGAGCGGTCCAGTCCACGAGATCCGGAACACCATACTTCTCCGCTATGGCCTTGCTCTTCCTTCCGGCCCTGATGATCCACTCAAGGTAGACCGGGACCCTCACATCATTGAAGGCTCGCCAGTAGACCTCCTCTACTCGCTTGTCCCATTTCAGATAGCCGTGTTCCTTGAACCAGTCCAGTCCCTTGTCCGCTCCGAACCTGTCTTTGAAGATGACATCCAACATGGTCTCGAAGTTCAGCTTCTTCTTCGGGTCGAGCACCTTCTTGAAATCGAGGTCGCCGCCGTAGGCCCTGTTGACCCACTCCCTCGCGGCCTCCAGATACTTGTCGCGCAGGCCGAGCCTCTCCGACAGCTCCAGAATCACATCGACCATGGCCCTCCGCTCCGCCATCGGCTTCACGATTGGCTGCCTGATCGCCCAGATCCACTCGCCCAAGCCCGTCGCGTGGCAAGAGACGCCCACGGTCGGGAAAGTCGTCGCGGATGAATAGCGTTCGAGGAAGCTCGCGTCTGGCAGAACCAGGTCTGCCGCCGCCTCCTCGAACTCCGTCGAGTAGATGTTGAACGAGACGATGAACCTGAACTTCTTGAGGAAGTTGTTCAAGAGAGTCTTCGGGTTCCCCACCGACATTATCTGATTGGTCGCGAAGCTGATCATCACGTCTGGCCTGTATGGTATCTTAAACTTCTGCCAAAGCTCCTCGTTATTGTCCCAGGCCATGATCGTGGTGTATGTCGGTATGTAGAACATGTCCTGCAGATCGAGCCTCTCGGGCGGATCCTTGGGCTCGAGCGGCGGATAGGGCAGGTGTGAGTATGGCCAGTTCTTGGCAACGAGAAGCCCATCCTTGTCGGGTTCCACCGAGTACTTCAGCTTCCCCGTCCCAGGATATCCCAGGTGTACGGGCGGACCGAATGCCAGAGCCCCGCCGGGCACGTCGGCGGAGCCGACTATGTGATTCAGCAGGACCAGGGACATGCAGTCCCAGGCCTGGTTGTAGTGACCTTGGGAGCCCCGGAAGTATATGGATGCCACCGGCCTGTAGGGCAACACCTTCCCTTCGATCGTGATCGTGCTCCCGATCTTCGCCTCTTCGCCAAAGTCTTTGGCAATCCTTCTTAGGGTGTTTGCCGAAACTCCGCAGATATCTGAGGCATACTCTGGGGAGTATTTCTTGAGATGATTCTTCAGGAGCTGGAATGAGGGGCTGCATTTCACGCGGTTGACTTCGAAATCGCCCGTCAAGGCGCAGTCTTTCACGTTCTTCGATGTGAAAGCGTCAGGCTTGTTGTCGGCAGTGTTCCAGACAAGGGGGACTCCCAATTTCTTATCGCGGAGATACAATCCGTCCGGCCCGACCAGATAGGGTCCGTTGGTCTTCCATTTCAGGTACTGGCTGTCATACAGCCCGTAGTCGTTCACGAGTAGGTTCGTCATCGCCAGAGACGCAGCGGCATCCGTGCCGGCCTTGATCGGCACCCACTCCTCTGCGGTCGATGCCTGAGTGCTCAGGAACGGATCGAAGACTATGAGCCTCATGCCTCTTGCCTTGGCATCGGCTGCTTGCTTTGCAGCCACGTTGGCAGCGTGCCCCGCACCGTGGCCCTTGGAACAGCCCCAGTAAACTGCGAGGTTGCAGTACTTGAAATCTGGAATGACGGACCACGAGGCGTGATAGATGCCGCCTATCATGTGAGCTCCGTTCCCGCAGTGCAGTCCTCCGCCACCAGTGTAGTAGTTGGGAGTCCCGAACGCCTTCCTGAAACTGAGAATGTTGAAAGCTCTCTCCGCAGGGAAAGTGGGGCTGCCGACGGTGTAGAGCCCTCTCGGGTCCCGTTGCATGCACTCCTTCAGCTTCGAAGTGAGCAGGTCCATGGCTTCGTCCCAGCTGATCCGTTTCCATCCGGGATCAACGCCGATCTCCTTCACGGGATTCGTCCGAATCATGGGATAGTTGAGCCTGCTGGGGTCGTAGAGCATCATCGGGGCGGAGATGCCTTTGGCGCAGATGTTCCCGTAGCCCTGCGGCGAATCCGGGTCGCCCTCGATCCCCACGACGATCCCATCCTCCACTTTCACGTCGACCGTACAGGTTCCGTAACACATGCCGCAGCTTGTCTTGACCATTCTTCACCAGCTATCTCTGGAGTGGAAAGCCCACAATGTACTTAACCGTGACGTGTTGCATTTCGAAAGGTATTCGAACTCGGGGATAGAGAAACGAGCTAGGCTCCCTTTCCTTCTCTCTTTCAGCCCTTCCTCCCCCATGATATTTCCGGAGGCGATGCTCAGCGTCAGAAGCTCTTCCGGATCCAGAATGGATTAGAGGGCAGCACCGCATGTGCTGCACTTCGATGCAGTCTCTTCGTTCAGCGAACCGCAGTAGCGACACCTGACCATGATGTTGGATTTGACCGCATTCGCGATTTCTTGGACGGCCCTCTGGCGCTCAGTCTCGTCATCTCTCGCCTGGCTCTCTAGCCTCCTTGCCTCGTCCTCCTTCAGCTTGAACGAGAGGCCTATGAGAATGACACCGATTATGAGCACTATCATGCCGAAGACCGCGAAAATCGTAGAGGCTTCGTTATCGATGTCGTAGAAGAAATCGTTTGGATTTGAGTTATGGGTGGTTGCGCTTATGGCAAAGGCGAATATGGCCCCTCCGACCATCATTATCCCAGTCACGAGGGCGGAGGTCGAGTTCCATTCAGAGCTTCGTCCTGTTCTGCCCAGTGGGATCGTGATTTCCAAATCTATCCTCCCAAGGTTCGTGATGGCCTCGAGACTGTCATAATACTATCTGGAGAAGGCCAAATACCATGTCCATGTAGCACTCATCCTCATTGATGTGATTGCATCAATCCGGTCTGGTGTCCCACCGATAGAGCCGTTTCTTATTTCTCAATGTGTCCAGGTCGCAGTCGAAGCAGAGGCCGTTATGACAGGAGACCACGCCGCCGCACTTCGAGCATCTCCATTTCGCTTCCTCAGCCTCGAGAAAAGATTCGATACCCTCGTCCCTGATACGGTACAGATTTTCGATCTCGCTCATTCTGAATTGCGTCTTGTACCGCTTGTCGATGGCCGACAAAGACTCGCACGGAAAGGTCGGGCACTCGTAGCAGTACTTGACCTCATTCTGCCGGAGTAGGCTGCATTTCTTCTTCAGGAATGCACAGGGCTTGTTCCTGGGTCTGCACCCGATACAGTACATCATTCGAATGCCCTTGCTCTTGACGTCATGTGTGACCGCCAGATATGCAGCGCACACATTACAGTTCATGCCGCATGGCGCGACTAGTTCCTCCTTCATGTACTGCTGTGAACGCATCGGAAGGCAATGAAGTCATCTGCGTAGATGTTGATGGACCGATCAGGAATCGTAGACAGTAGCCTTGGGCTTCGAAAGTATCATCTTCCACGACGGTGCTTACGGACCAGCGGAATCCGCGCTTAACGGAGGAACCCTATGGCCAGAGTCATCGCATTCAACTGCAGCCCTCGCATGGACAAAGGCAACACCGCTCTGATCCTGAACCCGTTCATATCTGGCATGAAGAGAGCGGGCGCAGATGTCGAGCTCCTGTACACGAGGAAGCTGAAGATCGAACCCTGCATAGGAGATTTCCAGTGCTGGTCGGAGACTCCGGGAGAGTGCCGCTTTCACGACGATGTCCCAGAGCTGCTGAAGAAGATGAGCAGGGCAGATATCTGGGTCTTCGGCGTCCCCGTCTACGCCAAGCTGCCCGGGGAACTCCAGAACCTGTTCAACCGAACCATGCCCTTGTTCGAGCCCACGGTGGTCCTTCGTGAGGGCTCACTGCTCCCCAGCCGCCGCAAGGATGTGAGGCTCAAGAAGATCGCCCTGGTCTCATCCTGCTCCTATTGGGGACTCGAGAACTTCGAACTCGTCGTCAGGATCTTTGAGTTCATGGCAAAGGTGATGGATGTGAAGCTTTCAAGGCCTCTGCTCAGGCCCAACGCGGATCTTCTCAAGGCGATGATCAAGAAGGGAGATGACTGTCACCATGTTCTTGAGGCTGCAGAGGAAGCTGGCGCTGAGCTTGTGAACAAAGGGAACATTGGTAGGAAGACCGCCGAAGCTGTTCAGAAACCGTTCATGTCGCGGAAGCAGTTCCTGGCTGAGAACGGATGATGATTGAGCGGCTCATGACGGTCGCTGCAAGTTCCTCAAGTAGAAAGGCCATGATCTCAATGCGAGTCAGACCAACTTCATGATCGCGTGAATACGAGGAGCGGTTCCTGGGTCGTAGTGCTCCAAACTCTTTCCTAACCAGGTTCTCTGAATTACCTGCCCCTGGCGAGGTCCAGGAATCTCAGATAACCCATGTAGGTCTTGACCGCCATGTACCTCAGAGGTTCCGGCGGAATATAAGCAGGGAGTCTGTGTTGATAGAACGGCATCTGCTTCCATTCGTCTCCTCTGCCTGAAAGCATGTCCGCGATGACCTTGCCAAACAGGAACGCGAGGGAAACGCCATGTCCCGCATACGCCAGGCCGTAGTAGATGTTCTTGTTCTTGCCCGTCACTCCAGCGGACTGGGCCATGTCTAGGGAGAATGTCATCACGCCGCTCCATACATGCTCGAACTCCACGTCCTTCAGAGCTGGATAGAGTCGGACCAGCTCCTTCTTCAGGGCCTTCCTTCTCCTATCCAGATCCTTCTTGTAGGTGATACTGTCGTTGAAGAAGTACTCTACATTACCTGCCCCGATAGTGATCCTGTCATCCGCCGTCGTGCCAAAATGGAATAAGTAGATATGATCGTCGTGGAAGGGGATTCTGCTGTTCCAGCCGATTCTCGAGAACGTGCCTTCCTCGAGTCTCGTCGTCGCCGCCATCTCGGTATGAGACACGATGACTCTGTTCCTGAAGAAGCCCAGCTTCGTCGTGTACCCGTCTGTGGCGAGAACCAGGGCATTGGCAGACACGGTGTGATTCTTTCCGTCATTCCCACCTACTAGCAGACGTGCGGGTTTGCTCTCGTATACCTTGAGCACAGGACTGTTCTCGTAGACGACCACGCCCAGGGACTCCGCCGCCTTCTTGAGTGCCAGCACCATCTTCATCGGGTTCACTTCGGCTGCGTTCGGGTCGTACAGACCTCCTGCGTACGCGGTGGTGCCAATCTCGCTTGCGATCCGATCCCTGTCCCAATACTCTATCGGGATCCCCATCGATTCTGCTCTCTTCGCGTAGTCTCTTGACTTTTCAACCCCCTTGTTGTTGAAGTTGGTCATGAGGGAGCCGCTGAGTCTGACGTCGGCTCCGAATCCGTGTGCCTTCATCAGTTCCGCAATCTCCTTGATGCACTCCGCAGTGGCATCGTACGTCTGTTTGTGGCTATTCGGATGTGCCATAGCCATGTAGTCGATGCTAGGCTGATTGAGGCACATTCCCCCGTTTCTCCCCGATGCGCCATGCCCAGCACATTCCGCTTCCAGCACCACTACTTCTTTGTCAGGCTGGAGTTTCTTGATATGATACGCAGACGACAATCCAGTATATCCCGCCCCTATCACTGCGACATCGACTTTGATGTCGTTCTTGAGCGACGGGTTCCTGGAGAGATTGTCGATCTTCCAGACGCTTAGGTTCTCGTCAAGTTTCATCCTGCAGTCTCCCGCTTCGTTGCAAGTCGCCGATATGCGGCACTTCTTGAGGAGAATGCCATTCGTTCCCCTTCATCCTTGCGCCGCGGCAATCCAATTGACACCCAACTGCATTCCCTTCTCCCTTGCGAGTTAGTTGGTTTCCGCCGTCGTCGAGCGTCGTGGTCAGCGCCTCGGGAAAGGCTTAACCCGTCTTCACCCGATACGGGGTCAGTATATCCGAAAGGGGGGAGTTCGGTTGCGGGCTAGGGGGCTACAGTGTCTAGCGTGCGTTCTGATTGCAGCTGCCTTCGTCGTTCCTGTTGGAGTCTTAGGTGTGCCTCCATCGAGCGAGACCCCTGCCGAGAAGGATTGGACACTCATAATCTACTGGGATGCTGACAACAGCCTGGAGTTCTGCACTGAGTTCGCGATGAAGACCTGGGAGCAATCTCTTCCGAATAACGACAAAGTCAATATCGTCGCGCTCATCGACATCTTGTCCAAGGACGGCACATGGGTATACGAAATTGTGGATGGCAAGAGGAGCCCGCTAGAGAAATGGGGGGAGATGAACACGGCCGATCCAGCCACGCTGGAGATGTTCGTCGAGTATTCCATGGCCAACTTCCCGTCCAAGAAGACGATGCTCGTTCTACAGGACCATGGGTACAGCTGGAGGGGCTTGTGCAAGGACGAGACCAACGGTTATGACCTGATGTCCCTGGACGACGTGGGTGTCGCCCTCAGGAACGCCAGGATGACCACGGGCAAGACAATCGACATACTTGCCTTTGACGCGTGCACCATGGAGACTCTGGAGGCTGTATACGAGCTCAGGGATGTGGTCAACTACGTGATCGGTTCGGAGACGACGATGTCCGATGACGGGTTGCCCTACAGGCTGTTCATCTCGAACCTGGCGGCGAGCTCGGCTATTGGCCCGGCAGACCTCGCGACCAACCTCGTCCACGAGTACGTGCAGTACTACAGCTCCAAGTGGGACTACGAGCACCAGTTCAAGTTCAACCAGGACTTCGCAACGATGTCTGCGTTCGATACGTCGAAGATGAGCGCGGTTGGAGAGGCGTTCACGGAGTTCACCAGAGTTTTCAAGCCAATCATACCTGACCACATGAAAGAGATCGAGGCAGCCAGGGGCTATTCCATGATAGGCACTTGGGGCAACGTGGCCGGGTGGGAATGGGATCCCGACCTGATCACTTTCGTGGAGGGCCTCAGGTCGATCGCAGGCCACCCAGAACTCACCGGTGCGATAGACACGCTCGAGATTGCGTTCGATGCGGCGTGTATTGCCGAGGACCACAGCAAGAAGTACCACGACACGGTGCACGGCCTGAGTTTCTGGTTCCCGCCTTCCCTGTCCATGTACAACTCGAACGGCTACGAATGGGCGAAGCAGTTCGTGTACCACGACATAGGGCTCGATATCGTGGAGGAGTCGTCCTGGTACGACTGCCTGATGACCTACTATTCGTCCTAGGGGCACGGTAATCCGCGAGAAACCTCTATGTGAAGAGGCCTTTGCGGCTTCCTCCAAAACCATTCTTCTTTCCTCCCTTATGGGCTTTTCCGAAAATGATGATGGACCCTGTGGGGTCCATCATTGAATGAAGCCAGTCTTCTTCTTCGCGCTCCTGGAGAACTAGCAGTATTCGAAAGCGTATTAGAGTGGGTATTCATTGCAGGACGTGGAAGTGGAGTGTCCTGTCCAGCAATGCCTCGGAGGAATTCAGAATCGCTCTCGTCCAAATGACGTGCTCGCCGAGGCCGGAGGAAAACATCGCCGCTGCGAAGCGCGCGATAGGCGCCTCCTCTGCAGAGGATGTGGACCTCTGGATACTGCCCGAGCTGTTCACGAACCGCTATGTGGGCCAGTTCGAAGACCACGAAGCTCAGACAGCACATCTGCCAGATCACAAAAGACTCCTGACCGAATTCAAAGATGTCACAAGAGAGGCTTTAGCCGCGGTGGCCCTGCCGTTCGCAGAGGTCGTGGATGCGAGGACCTGTTACAACTCGCTCGCGCTGATAGATAGGAGCGGGAAGGTGAAGGTTTCCTATCGCAAGGTCCACATTCCGGACTCCGAGGGATACAGAGAGGATCTCTACTTCAAGCCTGGAAACGGGGGATATGTTGTGGCCCGTATAGGCGATGTCAGAGTCGGCCTTGGCATATGTTGGGACCAATGGTTCCCGGAGGTGTCCAGGACCTTGGCCCTCAAGGGCGCGGAGCTCCTGATATACCCTAGTGCGATAGGCTCCGAGCTGACAAGGGCGGATTTCGACTCCCGTCCCGAATGGGAGCTTGTGATGAGGGCACAGGCGATAATGAATCGGGTATTCGTTGCTGCCGTGAATCGCGTCGGCCAGGAAGAGAAGATCAAGTTCTATGGTGGCAGCTTCGTTGCTGACCCGTGGGGCAAGGTCCTCAGGCGCGCATCCACAAGCCGTTCGGAGACTGTGTTCGTGGATCTGGACCTGTCGCAGATCCGAGATGCACGCTCGTTCTTCGGATTCTTCGACACGCGCAGGCCGCATACCTATGGAGACCTGACAAAGGCGAGGGGGTCGAGGCATGGCCAAAAGAAACGCTAGCGAGAAAGCGCGACGGACGCCCGCAGAGGACGGATTCTCAATGCCCGCGGAATGGGGTCCGCATGCCGGATGCTTCATCTCCTGGCCATGTAGGGAGCACACTTGGCACGGGCATCTTGAGGACGCGAAGAGGGCCTACTCTGATGTCATCAAGGCGATTAACCGCTTTGACCCCATGACGGTCCTCGCTGATCCCATGACAAACCCGGAGGCGCGGAGGAGACTTGGTCCCGATGCGAAGATAATCAAGGTGGCGCTTGATGATTCGTGGTCAAGAGACAACGGTCCGATCTTCGTCCGGAGGGGAGACAACAGACTTGCTCTCGCGAATTTCAGGTTCAACGGTTGGGGTCATAAACAGCCGTGCGAGAAGGACGACAGATTGCCGATCTTCCTGTCAGAGCGATTGAGGATCAGGCGTTACGATGCGCCAATGGTCCTCGAAGGCGGGGCAATAAGCGTCGACGGCGATGGTACACTGCTGACGACCGAGCAGTGCCTGCTCAATGTCAACCGCAACCCCAGCATGTCCCGGGAGGGGATCGAGCAAGTCCTCGCCAGCTATCTGGGCATAAGAAAGGTAGTTTGGCTCGCCAGAGGAGTCGAGGACGACATGACTGATGGACACGTTGACGGAGTTGCCGGGTTCGCAATGTCCCATGTGGTGCTGGCTGCGCACACAGGTGACAACTCCGATCCGAACTATCGGAACTTGGAGGAGAACTTGGCTCGGCTGGAATCCGCCACTGATGCCAAAGGACGATCCCTGGAGGTTGTGAGAATGGTCCAGCCAAGGCCGGTGTTGGTTGGAAGGGTTTCCATAACGCCCAGTTACGTCAACCTCTACTTCGCCAATGGCGCAGTTGTCTTCCCGACTTATGGAATTCGAGAAGACAATTCCGCCCGTGAGACCCTCGCCTCTCTGTTTCCCGAGCGCGAGATTGTTGGTGTCCGGTGCGAGCACATCAGTATTGGAGGAGGGGATGTGCACTGCATCACACAGCAGCTGCCTGAGGGCAAGCCTCTGTACCCTTGACGCGATCCGGTAGCGGATGTGTGCGGAGAGCCGTGTGCATACTTGAGAGTCTGGCTCTTCTTCAATCAGTGGATTGTCGCGCCGACCTGAACCTCGCCAGCCGTGTCGACCTAGCAAACCTCGCGCATCAGTGAGCCCCGCTGCATATCAGAGCTGCTGCGATTATCGAGGCTATGACTTCGACCCATCTGATTGTTGTCACATCGGGCAGCTTCATCGTTCTGGTTCCGGAAATCTCTATCCAGCCAAGAAGCTCATCACCGCTGCCGTAGATTCCAGTGTCGATGTAGTCTCCTTCCAGGCTGTCGGTCGCATCTTTGCGCTTCATCGTTAGGAGCACTGGGCGATTGTAAGATCTCATCTCCTCTTCCGTGGGGACGTTGCTCTCAGCCAGGTATATTCTGCTGTACTTGCTGATATTGACACCGTGATATTCGCCTTCCTCGAAGAACTGCTCTTTCTTGTAGGCGATCTTCTTGTGCGCTTCCAAGGCATCTCCTCGAAAACCAGCCATCGCCCTGTACCTGTATAACCCATCCTTCGGGTCCCTGAGGCCGATTGCCACGTTGTCTATTCCAAATTGCCGCGAGATGAATTCTGCTGCTTCGTTGAGGAACCTGTCTATATCAATCTGTGAGCCTTGGAAATGAGAGAGAAGGGTCTGAAGCCCTTCCAGGGCCTTCTGGGTGGGGTCTTTGATGCCATGAGAGTAGTCCAACTTGATCTTGTCAGGAATAGTCCTATGGTCAATTGTCGGCTGGGAAGTGTATCTCTTCGGGGCGGCTCTCTCTTTCTCAGGGGATCCAACCTTCTTAGCGGACTCGCCTCTTGCGCTTCCATTCTCGCCCAAGGGGGTGAGTGGCCTCCTGCAAACAAAGCAGAGTCTTGCCTGGTCAATATTCTCGGTCCCGCAGCCGGGGCATTTCATAAGAGATCCTCCAGCATACTGTGGTAAGCATTCCTCCCCTATGGGCTTTTCTGACTGTGAGGAGTCAGTGTCCCTTTCCTTTGCTGATGGTCTCTTTCCACACACTCCTTGTGGGGCTTCTGGTTCCTCCAGATGGCGTGCCAGCTACTACTGATCTCCATTTCTGGGCTCCCGCGTGTTCATATCTTACCTATACCATCGTCAGCGGTTACCGTCATATCGTGTAGCACCAGCACGCGGTTGAGCGTCGAAGCAGATAATAAATGTTACACTGGGTCAAATACGTGATTCTTCTCCGTCTATTATACGGTGGGGATCTCTTGCGCACTTGTTCTTGTGAAAGGAGTGAAAGAATATGGAAAGAGAGTTCAGCGTGAAACTGGCGAACAGGTCGGGAGAGTTGGCGCGTGTGACAGAGATCCTGCAGAAGGATGGCGTAAACATACGCTCAGTCTCGACAGAGCCTCAGGCCGAGGTCGTAAGACTAGTGACTTCCGACCCCGAGAAGACCCGGAAAAGCCTCAGCGAATCCAAGATGCAGTTTTCCGAGAGGAATCTGCTGGTGGCCAAGCTCGAGGACAAGCCCGGAGAGCTCGCACGAGTCTCGAAAGCGCTCGCCAAGGAAGGCATCAACATCGATGCCGCGTACATGCTCGACAAGGACTCGAAGCATGTGCATGTGGCGCTAGCTGTCAGTGACGAGAACAAGGCACGGAACATCCTGAAGCTTTGATTCTGACTGATACCTGGTCAACAAACCTCTTCCCTTCAGTTTCCACTGACGACGAGCTGTATGTGCGCTCGGAATCCCGGCTCTTCTTCAATCAGCCGATTATTGTACCACGCTTAACTCCTTCTTTTCTTTCTACTCTTCAGTCTATTTGCGAGGTCCTTGGCAGTAGAATCCATATAGCTCGTAATTCGATTCGGATTTTGCCTCGATGATGGTTCGAGGGGGAGGTGAGAGATTGGGGATGAGACAGAAGCTTGACGTCCTTGTAGTGACACTGGTAGCCACTATTATGATGGTCATACTGGGCCTGATATACTTCGCTCTGACGCTCCTGGTAATAAAAGTAGCCGCCAATGTGTTGTTCACAGACGATCTCAGCGCCAGTATGGGTGCACTGGCCGCCGCTCTCGTCACTGGAGCCGTCATAATTGCCGGAGCCTTGGAGAAGAAGAAAGACTAGAGCGTCAATCTCCTCGGACTCCTTTTTTTCAATTCTCGGTTTACTTTCACATGGACGTCATGATGAAGATGTCCTTGATCATCCGTGGAATACGGATGGGCGAAGGACGCGCCGTTCGTTTGCATCCTCAAAGTGCAGGGAGCCGGATTTGAACCGGCGGACGCCTGCGCGACTAGACCCTGAATCTAGCGCCGTTGACCAGGCTTGGCTATCCCTGCATTCAGGCAAGCGAGGATTACGGCCGCCATATAAATAACTCTGCCGCCAGAGTCAGAGAACGGTCTCGAGACTAGTTCTTGATCCTCGATGTCTCCAGTATCCTGACCCCTCTGTTCTCCAGCTCAGACAAGAACCTCTTGAACACCTTCACAACCGCTTTCTCCGGGGGCACAACGCCTCTCTCCTCGATCTCTCCGCGCGCGACCATTCTCGCGACAATAGCCGCCGTGTAGCCAGTCGTCCGAGCCATCGAAGTCACCCCTCGCTTCTCGTCGAAACGATCGACCATCACGAACGACCGCGCCACATTCTTCCCGTTCTTTCTGCCCGCAACGTCCACTCTTAGAACGGTGACGTCTCTTTCATCGCCCTGCCCGAGGGTCTTGTCCAATACGGAGACAGCCATGTTCCTCGGAACGATCTTGACGCCGCCCACATCTACAGGATTCGTATCGAACAAGCCCAGGTCCCTCATCGCCAGGATCTTCTCGGCATGACCAGGGTACCGCGCGGTCTTCTCGACCATGTTCCTGACCTTTCCCTTCATTGTGAGTAGCAGGGTGGAGAGCCCGTCGGTTGTGAACGCCTCCAGCTCGCCTATCCCCGGGAACTCGATCCGTTCGAGGTCGGACATCGCATCCACCTGGACAATCTTCCCGTCCTTCACGATCCTCGCCTTCCCGCAGTACATGTTTATGAGGCCCCAAGTCGACCACGTGATCCTGTATCCGAGAGGAGGCAGAGGTTTCTGGGGCAGCCCGCCGCAGATGATGCGGATATCGTCCACCCCGTCCATCAGACTCGCTCCGTGGGCGGCTAGTATGTTCGTCATGCCTGGCGCAACGCCGCAATCCAGAACTATCGCTATCCCCGCCTTCTTAGCCGAACCGTCGAAATCCAGCTGCCGGTGTCCGTAGGCGAGGTCCACCACGTGGACTTTGGCGCCGATAGCTGCCTTGCTCGCATATGTGTTCAAGCCCTCCGGCAGAGCGCACACGGCCACATCGAATCCTTTCATCAGCTTCTTGGTGGCTTGGACGTCCTTGACGTCCAATCGTCTCCCCGAGACATTATCGCTCTTGAGGCGGGCGACGGCAGCGTCCACCTTCTTCTTGTCGAGATCCGCTAGGACCACGTCGGAGACCTCGTCGCTGTCGCACATGTCCTGCGCGATTGCCGCGCCCATCATACCGGAGCCAAGAACCAGTACCCTCATCGCCTCGACCTCCCTTGTTCTTCCTCGTCCGCAAGGATGTCTTAGCATTTCCCACTTTTCATCCATGCCGAGGACACTTGAGAAGCATGTATCGATCCACCAAAGGACATCACTCCAGGATCCGACGATCCTGGCGAAAGTCCAGCCAATCATAAACCTCTTCATGGTGAAACCACATCCACTGCTTATGACCGGGGAGCGAGATTGAATGGAAGAGGGGAGGCGGGACGGTTTCGTTTCATTGTGGAGGAGATACTTCGGCGATGCCGAGCTTCCATTAGCGATATTCTTTTCCGACGTGGGCACGCAAGGAGCTGCCATGCCCACAGAATCGGGCCCTTGTATCGTCAACATGCTGCCGAGTGTAAGGAAGGGCCAGACACTGTCGTTCTCCGCTGAGAGCCGCATCTGCGGAGGCGCGAGGAGGTATCTCGGGTTTACAGCAGGAGTCGATATGCCGAACTTCGAGCATTTCCTGTCATATGGCATTCCTGGCAAGCTGGAAGGAGAGAGGTACAAGAAGTCGCCCGAGCTCGTGCGCGAGAGCGCCAAGTTCTCCCCCTCGTTCAAGGCGCCCAAGAAGTTCATCGTCTTCAAGCGCTGGGACAAGCTCTCGAAGTCGGATGAACCCGAGATCGTCGTCTTCCTCGCCGGCATGGACGTCATCGCTGGCATTTTCACGCTGGCGAACTTTGACGAGGCTGAGCCGAACGCAGTGATCTGCCCCTTCGGGTCCGGATGCTCTTCGATGGTGTACCATCCCTACCTGGAGCTGAGGTCACCGCGCCCGAGGTGCGTCCTGGGGATGTTCGATATTTCGGCCCGGCCATGCGTGGGCAAGAACACGCTGTCGTTCGCCATCCCGCTCCCAAAATTCCAGAAGATGGTAGACAACATGAGCGAGAGCTTCCTCACCACAGATTCCTGGAAGGACCTCCGCAAGAGAAGCGGTCTGACGAGCTAGCGACTCCCCGCCGTCAGCGCTGGGAATCCATGAGGACCTGCAGGTTCCTCGGGAAGATCGAGAGATCGAGACCTAGCCTCTTGAGCTTCTTCTCAACACTCGCTGCCTTCGGGCCTGAGAACTTGCCCTTCAGGAGATACGCGGTCTCCTCTTCGCTGAACTCCCCTCTGTCCTCATACCAATTCACTACTCCATTATCGTAGGGGCAAGCCTTCTGACAACGCATGCACCCGATGAGCGCGTTATGCGACGAGGGATCCGCCCACTTAGGGAACTTGTTCTTGGAAGCCTTTTCGTTCAGATATGTCAAGCACCTCTCTGCTCGTATCAGGAACCTGTCCTTCTGAATAGCACCGGTCGGACATGCGTCCAGGCACGCGGTGCACTTGCCGCACAGCGCGAGCGCCTTCTTCTCCTGCCAGTTGTCAACGGAGCTGTCGTAGTCCGAATAGAAGGCAGTCAGGCGGTGGAAGCTGCCGCACTTGGGAGCGTAAGTGACGTTGGTCTTGCCGTAGAGGGTAAGTCCGCTCCTGACAGCCAGGAGCTTGATCGGCAAGAGGGCCCTGACGAACCTGTATGATTTCGGCCTGAATGCCTCTTTCAGCAGGCGCCTCACACTCCAGGTCACCTTGTGTCCGTCGAAGTAGGTCGGAGGCACGATGGACTGATAGGAATTGCCTTCGTGGTGGAATGTCGTACGGAGCATGGGCTGAGGCGTTGCCACGACGATTATGGATCTTGCATCGGGAAGACTCCTGGGCAGGTGCGGATTGAAGACTGGACCTCCGTAGTCTGTATAGATGGCATCGGCGAGCAGGTGCTCGTCGTGCAGAGCCCTGATTTCCGTGACGAGTTCTCCCAGGTGTTTAGCTGAGACCATGCTCCCGTAGCACCCGTGTTTCTCGAGGTATTGGGCGAATCTCAATCCTTCGCTCATGATGTCTGATCGTTTCAGAATGGTGGATCCGCATATTGAAGAGTTGCCCGTCATTCGACGGTTCTCATCCTATGGTCCGCACTGAAAGAAGCTGGAGCTCAGCGTCTATCCGGTCTTGGTCACTGCAGCGTTCATCGTTGCATTCGCGGACGTCTTCGCCACCCGAGATGTTCCAGAAACCTCAGAGCCCAAGATCGATTCCGCGGAATGCCTGGTCCGTTGCAGCAAATGAAAAACCGTCTAAAGAGTTTGTGAATATGATGAGAAGGGTTTTCAAGGGTTTAAAAGAGGAAGTGAGTTTACTCACTTCTTCATTATCTTCATCCAGCCGCCGCTCTCGTAGACTGCTAGTCTCCTCTTGCCGAGAGTGGTCTTGAACTCGTCCCAGTCAATGATCTCCAGGCGGGAGTTCCTGCCCTTCGTGAACTGGATTCCGTTCGTGCCCTTTACGCGGCCTGGTTTTATGCCCTTCTTCTTTGCGATCTCCATCGCCTTGTCGACACTTATCGGTTCCATTACCATCTTTTTCATCCCTCCGTGCACTTCTGGCCATGCCATCCAGGCACAGTCCAGATATGTATCACGATGGATGGTATTTAATGATTTGCGTATGCTGGCTCGGTTTTTCGGGGTATCTGGCTATACGTTGAGATTCGTCGGATGCCGTCATAGCCAGCATTGCTGGCTTGGAATACGCCTCGATCCAGGAGTCCGACGAGCCTCCGTTTCGCGGTTAGCCAGGGCACAAACGTATGCATCCGTGTATGCATTGACCATTCTTCGTCGAGAGGTTTGAAATACAAAGAGCTTGCACGTTATAGTGACACTGGAATATGACGGTCGTTTCTCCATCGCACATGTGCCATGGGAGACCCTCGCCCTTGTTCCGGTGAGAGGAGGAAATGAGAAAATGGAGCGAGAGTTCAGCGTGAAGCTGCCGAACAGACCGGGGGAGCTAGCCCGGGTGACTGACGCTCTGCACAAGGACGGTGTGAACATCAGGACGATCTCCACCGAGCCGCATGCAGAGGTAGTCCGCATAGTCACCGCGGATCCTGACAAGAGCCGAGAAAGCCTGCGGCGTGCAGGCTTGGAGTTCTCCGAGAGGAACCTGCTTGTGGTAAAGCTGAAGGACGAGCCGGGAGAGCTTGCACGGATCTCAGGGGCTTTGGCAAAGGAAGGCGTCAACATAGACGCTGCCTACATGCTCGACAAGGATTCGAAGCACGTGCATGTGGCGTTTGCCGTCAGCGACGAGGACAAGGCGAAGAACATACTGAAGCTGTGAGTTTCCCGCTCATAGACACAACAAACCACTTCCAGTCTTTCTTTCTTCTACAATCATGCACTGTCAGGCCTCATTCAAGAAACTGGCAGAACGCGTGCTTCCGCCCATGATCATATCATCCCAGCCGAGAAATCTAATATAGGTCCGTACTGTAATCGGTGTGTCAGGTGAATCCGGCCATGCATCTTTTCGGGTCTTCAGGGGTGAGAGGGGTCGTGAACAAGGACTTCACGCCCGAGCTCGCCGCCGAGATCGGTATGGCAGTCGGCAGCCGCGCGAAGTGTGCGGTCGTCGGGATGGATTCTCGGACCTCTGGACCGATGATCGCAGCCGCGGTATCGAGCGGGCTCATGGCGGCCGGATGCGATGTCTTCGAGGCGGGACTCGTCACTACTCCGACCCTTGCGGAGGCCGCTCGTACCATGAACTGCGGCGTCATGGTTACTGCGAGCCACAACCCGCCTGAGTACGCGGGCATCAAACTCTGGCATCCTGATGGCTCAGGATTCGGAGTGTCGCAATCTGCGGCCGTCGAGAAGCTGCTCGAGTCGAAGAAGTTTAAGCTGAAGCCCTGGGACCGGGTGGGCAAGAAGCACGTTCTTCCCGAAGCCATCGATACACACGCATATCGTATCTTGTCCGGCGTCGGAACCTCCAAGCTCAAGGTGGTTGTCGACTGCGCGAACGGTCCCGCATCAACTATCACACCCATCGTGCTCCAGAGGATGGGTTGCCAGGTCATCACTCTCAACTCGAACCCGGACGGCCACTTCCCGGGAAGGCCGCCCGAACCGACCGAAGAGAATCTCACGGACCTCAAGAACGCCGTCGTCTCGATGAAGGCGGATCTGGGCATCGCGCACGACGGCGATGCCGACAGGATGGTCGCGATCGACGACAAAGGGATGTTCCTCGGAGGCGACCAGTTACTCGCCCTGTTCGCCAAGCGCTTCGCAAAGAAGAAGGTCGTCGTCACGGTCGACACGTCCATGGCGATCGACGACTACATCGATGCGAAGATCATACGGACGCGCGTGGGAGATGTCTTCGTCAGCGAGGAGGTCAAGGAGAGCAAGGCGGACTTTGGAGGAGAGCCCTCGGGCACCTGGATCTTCCCCGATCAGAGCTATTGTCCTGACGGTGTACTGGCCGCCGCGAGGCTGGTGGAGATGGCCTCCAAGAAGAAGCTCTCGGAACTGAGATCCAAGATCCCGAGGTACCAGATACTCAGAGGCGCGGTCTCCTACAACCCGAAGTTCAAGGAGATGGTCCTCAGAAACCTCGACAAGGCGATGCGGGCGCTCAAGTGCGACGAGCTCCTCACGCTCGACGGCTACCGTTTCCAGTACGAGGACGGCTGGACGCTCGTTCGGCCGTCAGGCACCGAGCCCAAGATAAGGCTCTTGGCCGAGGCCAGGACCGAGAAGCGCGCAGGGAGCATCATGAACACGATGGACGATATCGTCAAGAGGGCCTGCAGATGAAGGGGTACATCCTAGCGGCCGGGGAAGGGATCAGGATGCGGCCGCTGACCTCCAACATACCGAAGCCTCTACTTCCCGTGGCGGGCAGGCCGTTCCTGGAGCACAACATCGAGTCGCTCAAAGAAGCGGGCATCAAAGATCTCATACTCCTGGTCGGCTGGCGCGCCCAGAGGATCAGGGAACATTTCGGGGACGGCAGAGACTTCGGGGTCAAGATAGAGTACGTCGAGCAGGAGGAGCGGCTTGGCACGGCCCATGCCATAGGCATGATCAAGGAGAAGGTGGACTCCGCCTTCTTCTGTCTGTACGGCGACGTCGTGCTCACGAAAGAGAGCGTCCAAGGCATAATCGAGCACCACAAGAAGGTCAAGGGGAACGTCATGGCCCTGACGACCGTCGAGGACCCGAAGCGCTTCGGCTGCATCACGGTCGACGCGGGCGTGATCAAGGAGATCAACGAGAAGCCCGAGGTGCCAGAGACAAACATGGTCAATGCGGGCGCGTACATACTCGAGCCAGAGATATTCGAGGCGATAAAGGAAACCAAGAAGTCCCCGAGAGGAGAGTTCGAGATCACAGATTCATTCAAGATACTCATGCGCAAGAGCCACATCTACACGCACCTGCTCACGGGCGAGTGGATCGATGTCGCCAGGCCCTGGGACCTGCTCGAGGCGAACAGGATACTCATGGGTGATCTGAAGGCCGACGTCAAGGGCAAAGTGTCCGAGAAGGCCACTGTTGTCGGCAACATCCATGTGGGCGAGGGCGCACGAGTACTGCCCGGGAGTTACATCATCGGCCCCGCAATCATAGGCGACGAGTGCGAGATCGGCCCCAACGCATACATCCGCCCGAGCACTTCGATAGGCGACCACTGCAAGATCGGTGCCGCGGTGGAGATCAAGAACTCCATCGTCATGAGCAGGACCAACATACCGCACCTGAGCTACGTCGGGGACAGCGTCATAGGCGAGAGATGCAACTTCGGCGCGGGCACGAAGGTCGCGAACCTGAGGCTGGACGAGAAGGAGGTCCAGGTCGTCGTGGACGGCCAGAAGACAAGCTCTGGTCGCAGGAAGCTCGGGGTCATCATGGGCGACGATGTCAAGACGGGCATCAACGCCACCATCGATGTTGGATCGATCATCGGGGAAGGCACGATGATCGGGATGGGCGCGCTTGCGCGAGGGACGATAGCTCCGAATAGCAGGATATTCTGACGATCTCCCCTGCACACGACAAGTGGGGTCAGTCTACGACCTTCAGCTCCCTCGGCTCGCCACTCCCATCATAGACCGCCCAGCTCGTCCTGTCGAACGGGCTGCACACGATGATGTGTATCCAGCCATACTTGCCGAACAGCTGTACATCTGCACGCGACGGATAGCACACGCCCGAGGGATGCGAGTGCACTGTCCCGACGATCGTGAAATCGATCGGCAGGTTGTTGAAATGGAATATCGCGTGCCTCTCTCCTGACACTGTGCCCGGCAGCAGGATGAGCTCGTGGATCACGCCCTTGTCCGCCCTCAGCAGCGCCCCGAACTCCTCGGGGAACTGCGACTTCGACGCCTCGAGGATCATCTTGAGCGTTCGCTTCTTGATGCTGGTGACATTCGCACGAGCGTCTTTCGAGAAATCGAATAGCGGCACTTTACACACCCTTTCTAAGGTTCGCTCTCTCCTTGACAGCCTCCATCATGGCTGGGATGTAGCTGACGCTCAGCACGATCTCCTCAACGCGACGCTTCCTGAGGCGGCCGATGACATGCTCCCCGTCCAGTCTGAGAACCACGAGGTTTGTGAACGAGGAGGTCACGAACAGCGCCTTGCTTATCGGGAAGTACCTGACCCCGATTCCAACGCTGAGGGCTCCGCGGTGGACTGAAGTCTCCTTCACATTGGCAATCCATACGTATGGAATCGTGGTGTTGATCAGCCATCCCATCCGTATCAGGATGCCCTTCGCGCCAGCGAGGTGGTGTGTGAAGACGGGCGGAAGCATGAACAGCAGGAAGACGACCCCAGCTGACGGACTGACGACCATCCAGAGGGTCCTCCAGCTGCCGACCGCGCTCGAATATGCGGTATAGAACAGCCAGACCACGACGGCCTCGAAGACGAGGAACAAGATCACGAACCAGTGCTTCGGATAGTCGATCCTCAAGGGCTCGTTCTTGGCGATTCTCATAGTGATGCCTTTCTTCAGTTCAATGTCTGTGCGCAGCGAACGGGGCCGAAGCTATGAGCTTCTCCTCCAGGTTCCTGTAGAAGTCGTCCTTGAAACTGATGAACTTGGCCTTCTTCTCGGAGGCTGTGAAGACGAGAGTCTCATCGCCCCTGATCTTGAACTCGCACTGGCCGTCTATGACCATCGTGCACTCCTTGGGCTCCAGGATTCTGACGGCTATCTTGCTCCTCGCAGACACGACCAAGGGTCGTGCCGCCAATCTGAACGGAGCTATGGGCGCTATCACCAAAGCATCGACCCTCGGGTCGATGATGGAAGAGCCGACGCTCATGGCGTAGCTCGTAGAGCCCGTGGGCGTGGCGACTATCAGGCCATCGGCGCGGATCTCGGTGGCGGGAGTGCCGTCGACTGATATCGCGAAATGCCTCATCTTCGCGATGTGTGCCGTGTGCACGACCGCCTCGTTCGTCGCGTCTTCGAGCCGCTTGCCGTTGAGAACTGTCTTGAGCTTCAGCCGCTCGTCGATGTGATAGTCACCCTTCAGGAGCTTCTTGATGGCGGTCTTGATCTCCTCTGCCTGGATCTCGGTCAGGAAGCCAAGAACACCCGCGTTCACGCCCATGACCGGCGCGTCGCTCGCCTGCAGCGTCCGGAGAATCGTGCCGTCGCCTCCGACAGTGATCAAAGCGTCCACCTTCATCTTCGCCAGTGGGGCACCCTTGAGTCCGAGCGCCTTCGCGGTATGCGTTTCAACAACATAGTCAACGCCCTTGAGGGCCTCGAGCACCTTCTTCGCTACGGGCTTGAAGTTCCGCAGCTCAGGAGTGCCTGTGATGCCTATCCTCGTAGTACCATCTCCCTTATCTTCGAGTCGCCGTAGGCCAGGAAGTTCTTCCTGTCCTGCAGATTGAATTCCATCTCCAGCTTCTTGCCGCCATCGAGGTCCACGACCTCGCCTCCTGCCTCTCGGAGGATGAGGCAGCTAGCAGCGATATCAATAACCCTTATCATTCTCTTGAAGTTGGTGCAGTTCATGTAGTGCGCCTGAGCAGAACCTTGGGCGACGAGGCACATCTCCAACGACGCACAACCCAAAGTTCGGACCCTGCTGGCCATCAGCTTGACCCTTTCCGATTCGAGAGCAGCATCAACCCCGTCAAACATGAGAAAGACCGCATCGTTTCTATCGTATTTCGAGACTCCAATCCTGTGTCCATTCAGCTCCGCGCCCCCACCCCTCCGCGCGAAATATGTGTCTCCTGAGCTGAGGCTCTTGACAAGAGCGAAATCGCAATCGGACAGCTTGCTCTTGCCAATCGCAAGAGACACGGAGAAGAATGGGATCCCCCTAGTGCAGTTCAGTGTGCCGTCGATCGGGTCGACCACGAGGACTCTCTTCGCTCCCCTGTCGATGAACCCCGCCTCCTCGCTCAGTACATTGAGTTCGATCTCTTCCTCGTCGAGGTACTTGAGGATGATATCCTCGGCGAACTTGTCTATCTTCGAGGTGGCGGACCCGCTGGCACCCATGCCTACATGGATGTGTCCACCGAAGTCCTTGGGCAGTTCGTGGTAGGCTGCGTGGACGGCGTTTGCTATCCTGGTCAGTTCTTGCTTCACGGGCTCAATATTGGGAGGGTGATTGATATTACTTTCTCGGGAATTGGCCAGCAAGCCTGGTGATAGCTTCCCTCAGGGGCTAATGGTCTGGCTGAACGGGGGACTCGAACGCCTCTCGTCTTCCGAATTTCGCGAAACCGCCGCCGGAGCCGCTGATCATCCTTCGGATGCTGAGATCGGACTCGTACTTCACCGCAAGGTCATGCGCCATGGTGGATGGGAGGCCACTGCTAACAAGCCCTTTCTCGAAGAGTTTGGCGCTCTTCCTCGCTTTCCTCTTCATCCTCAGGTAGGCGATGCCCGTGCCCAGGGCGATCTTCGGGATCGTTATGGTGATGGCAGCGACCAGCTTCGGCAGGTCGTCCTGGTGCTCACTCATCATCTTCATCCAGCTTCTTCTTGATTTTCTCGTTGATCTTCTTGCCTATCTCGTCGTTCCCGGAGCCCAGTCCGTGGAACATACCGGTGATCATGCCGCCCATGCTGAAGTTCGCCATGAACTTCTCCGTGAGCTCGTATGCCTGCTTGTCGTCCATTCCCGCGTCCTTCATCTGTTTGAAGAACGCTGCGACGGACTTGCCGAACTCCTGTGCCTTGTCCGCGTTGTAGATTGTGTTGCTGATCGAGTCTAGCAGCTTCGGGATCTCCGTCGAGACCACGCCTAGTATCTCCTTTACCTCTTCCGCGTCATGCTTCCTATCATCTGACATTCTTTCTCACCTGTTCGCCCCTTCTCAGGGCTTCTTGGACCGTACTATGTCTGGTGCCAGTACATAAGGAAAGTGAGCATTTGTGACCATCTACCGGCTACTTGCCTTTCTGTTCAGAAGGAGAATGTTCTTCGCTTCTCTTTCCGACTCCTAGGCCGAGCAGCTCGAACCACTTGTCCACATAAGCTCCCGTGAGCCAGTATTCCCTTGATCTCGGAGACCCCTTGGACCTCACGACGCCCTTCTCCTCCAGCCCCTTGAGCCGCTCGCGGACGATCCTTCTCGAGGACGTGCCCCTCATCTCCTTCAGCTTGTCAGTGATTTGGGAGATGTTCTGTCCGTCTCTCTCGAACAGGACCTTGACGATGTCCCTGGAGATGGAATCCTTCACGCCAGGGATCAGAAGGTCGGGCGAGATTGCCCCGTACCTCTGGTACAATCCTAGCATCTTGAAATAGCTGGAGGAGATCTTCTGGAACCGCTCGATGTAGTCGACTAGCTGAGCGTAGGGTCCGGCGACCTTGCTCATCGACTCTTCGAGGCCGTCCATCTTCTGTGCGAGGGACTTGATCTGCTTCTCGAGGTCCTCGTCCGCCATCGGGCTTGCCATCGCCTTCGATGTATAACTGATTTATCAGGGAACGCCCATGGCCTCAGTACTATGGCGAAGCTTCTGTCCAAGGTCGACGGAGTAGCGGGAGTGTTCACGGACGGGAAAGGCCTCCTGACGGTCAACGGCGCTCCCGGCAAGACCGTCTACGGCGAGCGCCTTTTCGCGGTCGACGGCGTGGAGTATCGCTCTTGGGACCCGTACAGGTCGAAACTGGCAGCCGCGATACTTCTCGGCGCGAAGGATTTCGGCCTGGATGAGAACACGAAGGTGCTGTATCTCGGAGCTGCTTCCGGCACGACAGCCTCGCATGTCTCGGACATCGTTTCTGGCGGGGTCGTTCACTGCGTCGAGGTGTCGGAGAGGTCGTTCAGGGACCTAGTTGCGGTCTGCGAGGCCAGGCGGAACATGATGCCTCACCTGGCGGACGCGAACCTGCCTGAGGAGTACGCGCATATCATCGAGGGCGTCGAGCTGGTCTATCAAGACATCGCTCAGAGGAACCAGGTGGATATCTTCGTCAGGAACATGGCGGCCTTCGAGGCCGAGCACGGCGTCCTGATGCTCAAGTCCAGGAGCGTGAACGTCAACCGGAAGCCGAGGGAGATATTCGCCGAAGTCCGTAAGGAGCTCGTGTCGAAATCTTTCAAGGTTAGGAACATCATCAACTTGGAACGATACTCGAAGGACCACGCGGCCTTCTTCGTGGAGGCGTAGATACGATCGAGAAGTTCACCTATGTCATCGCCTTCAAAGGCGACAAGTTCGTTATGGTGCGACACAGGGACAGGAAGTGGGAGATGCCCGGTGGCCGGCTGCTCAAAGGCGAGAACCACGAGCAAGCGGCCGTGCGCGAGTTCTTCGAAGAGACCGGCATGAGTCTGAATATCATCGGGCACATCAGGATATTGAAGCCGGGCGGGAAGGTCTTCGTCGGCACTGTCCGCGACGAGCTGAAGGCTGGCCCGACCGAGTACAACATCATCGAGGTCAAGGAATTCACGGATCTCCCCGACGAGCTCTCGTTCCCTCTGGTGGAGTATCGCGTCTTGCTGGCCCAGGCGAGGCGCATCTTAGAAACCTTTAAAAGGGGGAAGAATATAGACGGCTCTGCCTCGTCACTGACATAGAAGAAACGGAGTCAGATTAGCAATGTCAAGGATGCATTCAAGCAGGAAAGGTTCTTCGGGCTCGAAGCGGCCGCTCTTGACTGAGAACCCGAAGTGGGTTCAGCAGTCGGCAGAGGAAGTGAAGGACCTCGTAGCGAAGATGGCAGGCGATGGAGTGTCGATGGCCAAGATCGGCCTGATTTTGAGGGATCAGTACGGTGTTCCCAGCGTGCATCTGGCAACGGGCAAGAGCGTCAAGCAGATCCTGGACGAGAAGAACATCAAGTTCGATCTCCCGGAGGACCTGCAGGCCCTGATGAAGCGCGCCGTGTCCATGGGCGGACACATCAAGAAGAACAAAAAGGACCTGCACAACCTGAGGGGAAGGGCGCTCATGGAGTCGAAGATCAGAAGGCTCGTGAAGTACTACAAGCGGGAAGGCATAATCCCGGAGACGTGGAAATACTCCTTGGATACCGCCGCACTGCAGGTCGAGTGATCTCGATATGGGCGGGAGCATAACACTCCCGGACGAGTTCTCCGACAGTCTGAAGCATGCTCAGAAGGTCGTCAATTCTGCAAGTTACCTGAGGGTCATCTCTCACTACGACGCGGACGGTTTGGCCGCGGCTGCTATCATGGTCGGGGCGCTCACGCGAAGCAAGAAGCAGTTCCATCTCACCATCAGCAAGAGCCTGGACAAGGACATCATCGATGGCATCGCCAAGGAGGGGAACGAGGCGATACTGTTCCTCGACATGGGCTCTGGCCAGATAGACGCGCTAGAGTCTCTGGACGCGAAGCTCGCAGCACTGGACCACCACAAGCCCATAAGGAAATCGCGAAAGGTCGTCCAGGCGAACCCACATTTCTATGGCATGGACGGCATGACCGAGGCGTGCGCGTCGACGATGTCGCTCCTGCTGGCCATCACGATGGATCCGTGCAACTGGGACCTCTCGCCGATCTGCATTGCCGGGATAATCGGTGACCGGCAGCACATGGGCGGCATGAAGGGCGTCAACCAGCAGATACTGGACTATGCGAGGGAGAAGGGATTCATCGAGGTCCAGAGAGGCCTCAGCTTGAAAGGCGTGACCATCGCGGACGCCATCGCGGATTCTGTGGATCCGTACTTCGTCGGGCTGTCCGGGCGGAAGGATAACGTCCTCGCGTTCCTGGAGTCGATCCACCTCAACCCGAACACGGCCATGGGTGCGCTGGACGAGGTCTTCAGGAGGAAGCTCACCTCCATGCTCTCGCTCAGGCTCATGGGTCAGGGGTGTAGGCCGGAGACGGTCGAGGAGCTCGTGACGGACGTGCACTGGATCCCTTCCCTGAACCTGACGACGGCTGACCTCGCGGACCTGCTAAACGCGTGCGGCAGGATGGACCACGAGGGCCTGGGCATCGCTCTCTGCATGGGCGACAACGAGTCCATCGCGAGAGCGGGAGAGCTCAGGAGAGAGTACAATAACAAGATCTTGCAGCGCCTCTTGAGCATCGAGACGGACGGCGTCAAACACAAGGACCACATACAGTACTTCACCGCGGAGGACCCGTCGCTCGCAGGTGCCCAGAGCGGCCTCGCGATGCAATACATACTTGACCAGTCGAAGGCAACGCTCGCATTCTCGCATGTCAAGGGCAGCATCAAGGTCTCCAGCAGGGGGACGAAGCATCTCATCTCGAAGGGGCTCGACCTCTCGGCCGCCCTGAAGAAGGCAGCGGAAAAGCTCGGCGGGGTCGGGGGCGGGCACGCGGTCGCTGCTGGCGCAACCATACCCGAGGACAAGGAAGAAGAGTTCGTGAAGGCCGTGGACGCCATCATAGGACTCCAACTCCGGTAGCGGACTTCTTGCGACAACATTATATTGGGACCGACGGCAATCACTGGGTCAGGGTAGAATGAACAAGATCGTCGAGGGCGTCATTGTCTTCTTCGGGATATGCCTCGCGTTTCTCGGCGCGATATTCCTCATCGCAGGCTCTATCGAAAATGTGATCATCGGCGCTGTACTCATCCTGATTGCTTTAGTCATGTTCTACTTCGTCTATCGGATCGAGAAGATAGATGCGACGAAGCCCACGCAGATACAGCAGACCTTCAACGTAAAGATGGATGGCTCGGGCACATTCGACGCGAGGGAGATGAAGTGCAAGTCCTGCGGTGCTCCCATCACTTCGAAGGATCTGACCGTCATCCAGGGCGGCATCAGCGCGAAATGCTCCTTCTGCGGCGCTATCTTCGCGATGGAAGAAGCGCCCAAGTGGTGAGGCTGGTGGTGGCATGAGATCTAGTGGAAACGCGATCTCGTCTTTCCGCGCATCGCTCTTGGTTGCGATCCTTCTCGTCGTCTCATTCCTGGGAGCTCTCGTCATTCTCCCCGGCAATTCCACGGCCCAAACATACAGCTTCGCCACGAATTCTGAGTATGTTGATGTTCACGTCCTCAAGGACGGAAGCGTGGACATCGACTACACCTTCGACTTCACGAACTACGGATTCATGGACGGCGTGGATATCGGACTTCCGAACAAGTACTACGACGCCACATCTGCCACCGCCACGGTCACCGTGAACGGTGTCGACTACCAACCAGCGCTCATCCATAAGTCCCCGAATGTCAACATAGGCATGGCCGTCGAATTCACTTCTCAGACGCAGGACGCGATCCAAGCGCACAGCTTGTTCTCGCTGAGATTCCATGTGAATGACAAGCAAATGGTCTACGAGAACGAGATCGTGAAAGGCACCGTAGGAATCAAGTTCAGACCCACTTGGTTCAGTGAGACCTACCAACAGGGCCCAACCGGTTTCCTCCAAGCGAGGATATTCTTCCCGGAAGGATTCGCAAATGCGTCCGAGGCGGTCTACCTCCAGGACAGGGTGTGGAACTCCATCGCTGCCGATCCTTCATCCGGATTGTTGGTCGCCACTTGGAACACAACAAGCGCGAGCCCGAGTGGCCAGGCGAGCGGGCTCTACGACTTCGGCGCCGGCTTCCCGTCTCAGTATGTCGACAAGTACTACAAGCAGGGGTCCACGAACACGCTGACGGGATTCTTCGGGAGCGTTGCAGCTTTACTAGGCGTCTGCCTGCCGATCATATTCGTGGCGGTTTTCGTGGCGATCATGTTCGTGGTTGGAAGGCGCGCTACCCGAAAGAGAGCTGTGGATTACTTCGAACCTGAGCTCAGCCAGGCGGGGGCAGGCCCACGGAGGGACCTGACCGCCATTGAGGCCGCAATAGTGCTCGAGAGACCGCTCGAGATGGTCGCGACGATGATCCTGTTCGGGCTCGTCAAGAAGGACAAGGTCAGGATCGAATCCGAAGCGATGCCGATGAGATTGGCGAAGAAACTAGGTGAGAAGGGCGATTACCGCTACGAGGACGAGTATCTCGCGGCCATCAAGGTGGACGGAACGATGGACCACGCGCTCCTCAAAGAGACGCTCGTGCACCTGATCCAGGACACCGGCCACAAGCTAAGAGGGTTTGACTATCACGCCACCAAGGTGTACTATGAGAGGATATGCGATGCAGCTTGGGAACAGGTCAAAGCAGCAGGAACCCCGGAGGACTTCTCGAAGGGCGTAGATCAGAAGCACGATTGGATGATGCTCGACCCCAACTATGACAGACGCATGACGACGATATTCATCGGCTATCCGTATGGTGTTCGTGGCCCGAACACGGCGCGCACAACGAGCACTGGCTCTCCATCACCCGCAGGTAAGACACTTCAGTCCGTGGCGAACGGATACGCGTCCAAGGTCAAGTCAGCGGCGAACAACATGACCTCCAGCATGAAGGAGCTCAGCAAAGAGGTGACCTCGAAGACGCATCCCGTACCTGTAGTCGCGGCAACATCAGGCGGAGGCAGAGGAGGCTGGGGCAGCGTCGGCGGGGGCGGGTTCGGCGGTTGCGCATGCGCCTGTGCGTGCGCGTGCGCTTGCGCAGGAGGCGGAAGATGAAGCTACTGGGCGCAATATTCCAGGACCCACGCGAGCTCGGGCTCAAGCAGGGCACCTACAGGTACGACGGCAAGGGCGATCTGAAAGGACACAGGTTCCACCTCAGAGTCGATAGCGAGAGCAAAGGCGTCCTGATGATCGACGCTTCGAAGCTCATTTTCCTGAACGGTTCCGCGCTGGACTACGTCCGATGCTACCTCGAAGGGCGGTCCGACCGAGATGCAGCGAAGTACATGCGGACGAGATACAGAGGACTCACGAAGGTCACCCTCGAGGAACACTACGAACGGGTGAAATCGCAGTTCAGGGAGTATCTGAAGGGCGATGTGAACGTAATCAAGACGATGGGGACCGAGAGCCCGACCATCGGGTTCGACAAAGTGCCCGCGCCGTACAGGATGGATCTCGCGCTGACCTACAGATGCCAGAACGACTGCGGTCACTGTTATAACGAGACGAAGGACAAGACAGAGCTGACGCCGGAGCAGTGGATGACCGTCATCGACAAACTCTGGGATGTAGGCGTCCCTCATGTTGTGTTCACGGGTGGCGAGCCGACTCTGTACGAAGGCCTGGGCAGGTTGGTCGCGCAGACAGAAGAGCACGGGCAGGTCACGGGTCTGATCACGAACGGCAGGAGTCTGAGGACTCCTAGCTACCTCAAGGAGCTAGTCAAGCTGGGTCTGGACCACGTGCAGATCACGGTCCTGTCGCACAAGGAGGCCGTCCACGACAGGCTCGCGGACTCCAAGGGGGCGTGGAAGGAGACCATTGAGGGGCTGAAGGTCGCGCTGACAGAGGACCTCTATGTGAGCACGAACACGACCATCATGAAATCGAATGCGGCCGACATCGAGGATACGATGAGGTTTCTCGTGGGCCTGGGAGTGAAGAACATCGCTTTCAACAGCATCATCAGAGCGGGCAAGGGCGAGGACGCCGAGGGCATCACCTACGAGGAACTGACAGAACTGCTCGTCAAGCTGCGCGAGATCGCGAAGGAGAACGACATCAACCTGATCTGGTACACGCCCACGCCGTACCACGAGTTCAACCCGGTCAACTACGGCTTCGGGATCAAGCAGTGTACCGCATGTTCCATGAACATGGCAGTCGAGCCCGACGGCACGGTCCTCCCCTGCCAGAGCTACTACAAATCGCTAGGCAACATCTTGACCGACCCGTGGCCGAGCATCTGGAACAACGAGCTATGCAAGAACATCAGGGAGAGAGGATACCTGGACGGCGATTGCGTCAGTTGCGATCTCAGGCAGGTCTGCGGCGGAGGATGTCCGCTTTCTCGAGAGCATGGCGACTACGTCTGTCTCGACAGAAACTCATCTATGTGAGCGGCCTACTTCTTGGCGAAAGCGTAGAAGAACGGATTGAACTGGAACAGCGAACCCTTCTTCAGGGCGTCGATCCATGCCGTCCTTAGGACAGAGAGATTCTCTTTTCTCCCGCCCACATTGACCGTCATGTCGATCCATCGCCATTCGTCCATTGTCTCTGCGTAGAGTCTGTCCAGGTCCCAGACTCCGGGGTGCACGCCGATGTCCGCCTTGAGCCCGCACGCGCCGAAGACCGACCTGAGCTTCCTGCCGATTGTGGGATCTCCTCCGTCTTCCTTTATTCCCTGGATGATCAGCTGCGTGAGCTTCGCCAGGCTCTCAGGATAGTCGATCCTCGCGCCGAAGTCTGGTTCCGCGAGCGCGAGCACCCAACTCCTTGAGACTCTCTTCATCTCGGATATCGCCATCACGGGGTCCCTCACCCACAAGAGCAGGAAAGAGCAGTAGACTATGTCGAAGGATGAGTCTTCGAAGGGGAGATCCAATGCGTCCGCGGAGGAGACGTCAAATCCCCTCTTCTGAGCCTCGTCGACCATCCCAGGATCGATGTCCACGCCTTTGATGTCGAGCTGCTCGCCCAGGACCTCCATGACCAAACCAGCTCCGCAGCCTACGTCGAGCGTTTTGGGCCTGACAGACGGCCTCTGTCCGTTGCCAAGTACCTTCTTTTCCAGGAGCCACATCCATGACTCCTTGAGCCACATCGACTGCCTCTTGAGCTGTTTGTCCAGTCCCGGTTTTACCGACGGCATATCGGCGCAGAGAGGGCGCTCCTCGACGATAGAGTTTACCTCTCTCGAACGCGCTCGTTTGGGGACATCTTCATGTATTCGAAAATGGACTATAGGAACTGTCTGCGGATGTGAGTATCGAGCATGATGAACGACGAGGAGCCCTCCGAGAGCGACGAGGACAAGAATAACGATCAGTGGCTGAAGGAGAACTACATCGATCTCATACAGGATTATCCGAACTCCTGGATCGCAGTCGCGGACCGTCAGATCATCTGCAAGGGCAATTCGAAGCGCGTGGTCGAGGCGGAGGCCAAAAGGCTCGCCCCGGACAAGGCAGTCTCGCTCTACTTCATAGAGCCATCGGACATCATGCCTTGAGCTCGGTAACCATCCAGGGAAGGTCCACTTCGTCCGTTCTGAACCGTTGTCTGACCGTGCTGTCTTCCAGTCTGGTCCTGACGCCCGCTTTGTGCATGACGAGGCCGGTCCACGCGATCATCGCGCCGTTGTCGACGCACAATGAGCCGGGAGGAACGAACATCTTCGCCCCTCTCTCATCCGCCATGATTCTGACCATCTCCTGGAGGCGCTTGTTCTGCACAACGCCACCTCCGAGCAGGGCCTCGTTCTTCTCCACATGGGCCATTGCCCTCTCGGTCACTTCGACGAGCATCGCGAAGCAGGTTTCCTGCAGGGAGAAACACAGGTCCTCCAATCTCTTCCCCTGACCACGCAGCTGGACGGCAGCCGTCAATATCCCCGAGAACGCGACATCCATGCCCTTCACGCTGTACGGGAGCTCGATCAGCTCCTTGCCATCTCTCGCAAGCTTCTCGAGCTGAGGGCCTGACGGAAACGGAAGGCCAACCGACCTTCCGAACTTGTCGATCATATTGCCTATGCCGACATCGAGTGTCTCACCGAACACGCGGTATCGGCCACCAGAATATGCGATGACTTGCGTGTTCCCCCCAGATGCGTACAAGAGGATTGGGTCTTTACAGCCAGTCACCTTTCTGCCGATCTCAAGATGGGCTACGCAATGGTTGACTCCGATGAGGTCCACGCCCAGGCTCAATGAGACGGACCTCGCGGCTGTCGCAGCCGTCCGCAGACAAGGTCCGAGACCCGGTCCTTGGGAGAACGCCACGAGGCCGATGTCCTCGTACTTGACCCCTGCCTTTGCGACCGCCTCGTGCATGAGAGGCACCACGTTCTCCGCATGATGGTTTGCGGCTTCCCTGGGGTGGATGCCACCTTTCGAACCGTCAATCATCTTGGTCAGGTTGGCAAGAACATTGCAGTCCTGGTCGACGATTCCGACTCCGACGGTGTGGGCGGTGCCTTCGATGCCGAGGCAAATCATCTGGCGTACATCACGTGCCAGATAAATAGAGTATTCTAGAAAAGAATTAGAATCGAAGAAGCCCATCGGGCTTCTTCATTTGTCGTTTTCCCTCAGAGCACTATCTGGATCGACCTGCCGACCTTCTGCACAATCGCAGCGTCGTACGCGATCTTCGCCGTCAGGCAGTCCTGGACCGCAAGTCCTGTTGAGCAGAAGACCGTGATCTGCTGGTCGCTCTCCCTGCCCGGCTTCAGGCCAGCGACGATGTGCCCTATCTCGGCGTCGACGTCGTCCTTCATCATTTCGCCCTTGGCCAGCGGGACATTGATCTCGCCCGAGTGGCTCGCCTGCTCCCAATCGTCAATGACCAGGCGCGCGCGCTTCAGTATCTTCGGATCCATTTCCTGTTTTCCAGGCGCATCGGCTCCCATGCAGTTGAAGTGCGTGCCGTCCTTGACCCATTCGTCGAGCACGACGGGGGCGCGGGCCGATGTGACCGTGACAACGATGTCAGAGTCGACGACGCAGTCCTTCGCGTTCTGAACGGCCTTGATCTTGCCCACCTGTTCCTTGTAGTGGCGCCTGAACTCCCTTGCCAGCGCCTTGCTCTTCTCCGGGAACATGTCGTATAGTCTCACCTCATCGAAGTGGCCGAACTGAGTTATGAGTGCAAGCATCTGGGTCCTGGCCTGGTTACCGCAGCCGATTATTCCGAGGATCTTCGGGTTCGGCCTCGCAAGGTACTTGGAGGCTATTGCGCTCGCGCCGCCCGTCCTCATGTCGGTTATGTGCGTCGCGTCCATGAATGCCAGTGGAGCTCCCGTGTGCGGGTTCACAAGGACCAGCACTGCCATGACAGTCCTCATCCCGAAGTTCTTCGCGTTGTCCGGATGGACGTTCACTATCTTCACTGCGGATACATCCATGTCCTCGACGTACGAGGGCATCGTCCTCAGGTCGCCGTTGTACTTCTCGTAGAAGAGGTACACCTTCGGCGGCATCTGGACCTTTCCGAGCCCCTTGTGTCTGTAGGCGTTCTCGACCGCACCGAGCACATCCTTCATCTCAAGGAGCTTCTTGACCTGCCTCCCCGTCAGAAGCAAGGTCCTGACAGAAGCGTGTTGTGTAGACATTCGATTGCACTATTCCTGTAAGTTGCATCTTATCTGACGACTTAAGCGTATTCGACCTAAAGCATAAGTTTCCACGCGAAGGCTGGCAGGCCAGTGTGATAACGATGTTTACCATCCGAGGGCGAAATCCGTACAAGGGGTTATGGAAAAGCACTTTAATCTCGTAGCTCCATAAGACAGCCGCATACCCCCTGCCGAGCTGGAGGAGTAACTATCCCAGTCGAACGCAAGCTGTCCGCCAACTCTTCTAAGGATTTCAAGGCCATTCTCGACGTGCTCAAAGGGAACGTCAGGCTCATTGCCGAAAACTGGTTCGCATCCTTCTCGAGATCGTCCTACCTCAAGGGCAGAGAGTTCGGTGAGCCCGAAACGGCCCGCCTTGATCGTATGAGGATCTACGTGGAGGCCACGATCGAGAGAGGGGAGAACCCCGAATCGAAAAGGGCCCATGAGGTGCTCAAGAGTTCAATCAGGGCGGACACCGCAAAGGTCTTCGGATTCACTGCGATGGTCAAGAAGCAGAATCTGCTCAGGGACGTCATGCTCTACGTAGTCGAGCACGACCTTCCGGACATGCCACGTGCGACCGCGAAGATGGCAATCGACGCGATGATTGACAGGAGCATCGAGGGGACTGTGATGATGCTCGAGGAGTACGCGGAGTTGCGGGGCTCCATCGCCGCGTGCATGCCCGGCGCTCCGGATTCTCATTTCGCTGGTGACCAAGGCCTGTCGCGGATTTGCAGGAACCTAATGGACTACTTCGAGGTCGATTTCGTGGCCCTCTTCACAATCCATCCTCTATCCAGCGAGTTCATCTGCGAAGCTTGCTCTGCGAAGGGCGTCACTCTCACGAAGGGTTCGACTGTCATGTTCGACTCGTTCCCGATCGGTGCCGATGCGGTGAGGGAGAAGAAGATCAAGTCGATCGGCAACGGCGAGGTGGAGTCTCCCAAGAAGCGCAAGGTGCTTGGAAGATTGACGTTCAACCATTCGATGGCAGCCCCGTTGGTCAATGGCGAGGAGGTCATCGGCCTGGTCCTCCTGGGTGACAGCTCAAAGGTCACGATGTTCACTCCAGAAGAGGTCGGCCTGATGGAAGACATCGCGATTCAGATTGCATGGATGATGGGCAGCTCCGACCTGTTCAACAAGCTATCGACGAGATCTAAGGCGCAGAAAGCGTTGATCGAAACAGCCGCTGCTCTGCAGCAGGAAATCAGTTCAGAGGAGATTTACAGGATCGTCGCGACGAAGCTCCTGGAGATCGTTCCCAGCAAAGAGCTCGCGTTCTACGTGTATGACTGGGAAAGGCGGATCGGAAACCCCGTCTATGCGACTGGGCCGTATGCATCTGAGATGATGATGGATAGGGATTTCCCTGCGGACGTAGGCTTTGCCGGATATGTTGCGCGCACAAGGAAAGCTGAGATAGTCCTCGACAGCGAAGCAGACCCGAGAGGTAACCAGATTCCGGGAACCCCGATCACGCATACCAGGATGCTGATTGTGCCCGTCATCGGCCAGAGAGAGGTCCTTGGCGTCATAGAGCTGTTCAAGTATCCTCCAGATTCATTCAGCCAGGAGGACCTTGAGGCTGCGACGATGTTTGCCAACCATGCCTCGGTCGCGCTCGAGAACGCCAAGCTTCTGACGGAGCTCAGGCATGCCAGGGATCAGATCGAGGTCCACATGGACTTGCTCACTCATGACATAGCCAACTACACGACCCCCATCATGGCCTACTTCGAATCCCTGAGAGACAGACAGGACCTGGACCCTCAGATAGCTAAGGCTGTCGACAAGACCTCCAGGCAGGTCGAGAGCATGATGAGGTTGGTTGAGATGGTCCGCACGGTGGCGCGGGTCAGAGACGAAGCCCCGAAGAACCTCCGCGCTGTCGACGTCAAGAAGGCGCTCGACGCCTCCATAAAAGAGATAAGGGACAAGTCCAAACGGGATGACATAGAGTTCGAGCTCGATCTGCCCAAGGAGCCAGTGATGGTCCGCGGAGACGAAATGCTCGAGGATATCTTCATGAACCTCTTCTACAGCGTCGCCATGCCGGACAAGGAAGCAAAGACCAAGCTCATGGTCTCTATGGAGTCCAGGAAGGACAACAAGATGGAGTACTGGTGGATCAAGATGGCTCAGCCCAGCAGGGCGATCCCCAACTACCTTAAGGGCGAGGTGCTGAGATTGGCGAAGGCCTCGAAGTCGGAGTTGACGGGCGGTTTCGGCATAGGTCTCGCTGCGGCCAAGGGCGTTGTTGAGAGATACTCGGGCCGTATGTGGGTTTCGGACATCGTCCAGGGAGACTACACCAAGGGATGCGTGTTCAACATGATGCTCCCCAAGGTGAAGTGACCTCTGGACAAGTTATTGTAACTCCTAGGCGTTAGCTGGAAAGGGGAGCAGTTCTGCCGAGGCGTAAGTACGGACACATGGTGAAGGCCATTCCACCGGTGCCTGAGGACAAATGCAGGTATTGCAGGCTCGGCATGGCGTGCCCGATCCACAAGAAGAAGCTGTTTTAGAGACCGATGCCAGCGAGAATGATTGCTGTCGCGCCGATGGCAAGTATGTAGAATCCAGATACACCCGCGGTCGACCAGAAGAACGATGGTTTCCTTCGGACGATCCCCTGGATCCCCCAGAAGAATACGGTCTCAAGCAAGAGGACGAGTGCCATGGCAAATGCCGCGATTGACGGCAAGCCGAGCGCCACGCCAATCACAGCTGAGACCGCCCCCAAAAGCAGCATCACGATTCCGAACGCCCATGCTCTGTCTCTTCCGAGTCTAACAACGAGGTTCCTCTTTCCTGCTGCGGAATCGGCCTCGAAGTCCGGGTACTCGACGACCATCATCAGCGCCATCATCTGGAACACTAGGGGGATCGTGACGGCCAAGATGGAGTTGTCCCAGGAACCATGCTGCGCCAAGAACGACGCTGTCGGACCCAGGAACGAGACCATGGCGCCCATCGTGAGCTCTCCCGCGCCCCTGTAGGAGAGCTTCAGAGGCCTGACCGAATAGCCCAATGTCAGGACGAGGCCTAGAGTCATCAGGGCGAAGAGTCCAACACCTCCGTCGAGCGAGAAGCTCAGGATGGACATCCCCACGATGGCCGAGGTCGTCCAGAAAACGCCCATTGCGATTACGGCTCTGCGGCTGATCCTTCCCAGGGCGAACTCTCCGCTTCCTCCTGAGAACCATGTGCGGTTCCTGTTTATCGCATCGGTCCCGGTATCAGCGTACTCGTTCGCGACCGCTCCCGCCAGTTGGCACGACGATATGATCAACTGGAACGTGAGCAGTTTGTTGAGACTGATATCGGAGCCCAGATGCGCCGCCACAGCTGCGCCAAGCAGGTTCAAGAATAGGCCAGCGACCAGAAACTGGGGTCTGAGTAACTTCACGAGGCTCCTAGCGATGCGCAGCAGGCTTCTCCTTGCCTCCTCCACGTGGGTATTCCATGGCGGTGTACACGAAGTTCTCAGCCCGATCATCGTACTCGATGACAATCCCAGTCCTATCTCCTTTCTTGAAAGCCTTCACTCTTACAGATTTCCTGAGTTCGCTCGGAACATGTGCCCTTATTCTGGTCTCCATGTCCTTCGCGTGGGCCTCGAGAGGCGTTCCGATCTCAGGCAAAGGCAGTTCCAGTCTCCCCACTTCATCACCACAAGTCAGGACTGTATTCTGCCTATTGAATGATTCGGCGGACAGGAAGGCCTCAGGGGTCATTGAACGTGGCGCGAGTTGACGAAGCCCGAAGTCACCGCCCTTATCGAGCTCAAGAGCGGGTGCTTTGGCGGGTTGGCCAGATCTAGATTCTCCAGCCTCTGGATCCTGAAGTACAGCGGCGGGTGCGGATCCATCCTGAGCCACTCGCCAAGCCTGCTCCCGCCCGGCTCCAGGAACCGCTCCTCGAGCACGAGTCTTCTAAAGCCAATCTTCTTGAGCGATTCCGCCATGACCTTGGGCTTCCCCAGCACCAATGCGGCTTCGAGGTCCGCCCTGCTTTCAAGGAACTTGCCGAAGAAGAAGATGGCCCAGAACACGAATAGCAGATACGGAATCCAGAACACCGCAACATACTGCCAATAGAGGTAGACTCTTGCGAGGTACTCCGCCATGACTAGCGAGAACAGGACAATGGGATCTCCCGACCTAAGGTGGCTGAGCTCATGACCCACCACGACCTCGACCTCGTCCTCGTCGAGCTGCACCAACAGCCCCATTGTTATGATCATCGTTCCGAGCCTCTTGGTGAAACCCGTCGCGGCCGCGTTCGGCCTGGCGTCTTGGCTGACGATTATCGCTGGAATCGAGAGGTTGAACTTGGCCGCAACGCGCTCGACGCTCCCGTACACGTCAATCCTTCGGACGAGAAAGTCGTTCTTGTCAGCCGGCAGGCCTGCCTCTTTGAAGATGTCGGTCATCATGTCTGCGGAGATCGCCTTCGGGTTTGTCTCGAAGAGCGCATAGGCTTTCTCCTTCGCAGCCTTAATCTTGTCTCTATAGTCCGTGATGTACTTGGGGAGCATGCCCTCGGGCACCTGATGCTGGACCAAGACGATCTCTCTCGAGTCTCTGGTGATTCTCCAAGGGCTCCTCCACGCTACCATCCTGCCTGCGGAGAGGACCAGGCCGAGCATCAGCGCGATCATCACGAGCGGGGCGTACAAGCGCAGGTGGAGGCTGATCATGATGCTATAGATGAGGAACCCGAACAGGATGGACAGTAGGAACAAGTTCATCATGTTCCCGGAGAAGATCGCCCTGAAGATGGACCGGCCCTTTCTGACGCCTGCCGTCTTTGGGCTGCCCGGGACGAACGCGAGGTATAGGGTCGACTTCCGTGCTTCCTCCTCGAAGAACTGTATGACCATCAACAGGACATTGTGGAGCTGTTTCTCGAACCCCTCGTCTCTGCCCATCGAGGACATGATCTCCACCTTCATAGGCCGCTCGAGATACATCCTGACCACGCACTGGTATGTCCCTCTCTCCGGGCCTGATTTGAACTCGACATAGTGCCCTCCCGACCCGACGAGGTATTCCATGTCGCTCATCCTGATGCCGGGGATGGAGCCGAAGGTCATGTGCTCCATGACGAACTTGGGGAAGGTCAGGAGCTGGGAATGCGAGAGCTCAGAGTCTATCTCGAAGCTGTGGACGACTTGCGGGTAGGCGTCTGCCATCGATGGCGATTCTCCTCCGAATGTGATTGCCTTCGCCCTCTATAGCTTTTCCACGGACGCTTCAGCCCTTCTTGTTCGTGTCAAGCATTTTGACAGGAGAAAGTCATCAGCGATTGGGATCAGAGATGAAGGAGTACGGACTGATTGTCGTCGGCACAGGCGCTGGCATGAACGTCGTAGACTTAGCGCTCGAGCGCGGGCTCAAGGTGGCGATAGTTGAAGAGGGACCGGTGGGCGGAACGTGCCTGAACAGAGGCTGTGTTCCGTCAAAGGTACTGGTCCATGTCGCTGACGTCATCAGGGAAGCGGAAGAGGCTGCGAAGATCGGAGTCTCGCTGAAGGTCGAGAGCGTCGACTACAAGAGGATCAAGGAGCGCATGTGGGACATCGTCCTGACCGGCAGAGGGGAGATGGAGACAAGCCTGAAGCAGATCAAGGATATCGACTTCTACAACGCGATAGGCACATTCGTCTCCGATTACACCCTGCAAGTGGGCAATGAGACGATCAAGGCGCCTAGGATTGTGCTCGCCTCAGGAGCAAGGGCCCAGATCCCATTCATCCCAGGCCTGGACAAGATCAAGTACCACACATACAGGACCGTGTTCGGCATCGAGGAGAAGCCTGAGAGCATCGTCATCCTGGGCGGCGGATACATCGGGTGCGAGTTCGCGCATTTCTTCTCGGCCATCGGAACACGCGTCGTCGTTGTTGGAAGGAACCCCGTCCTTCTCCCGCACGAGGAGCCGGAGACAAGCCTTCTCGTGAAGAGCAGGCTCTCGCAGCATGCGGAAGTGCACACCGGATCCGATCCCATCAAAGTCGAGGACAGGAACGGGCGGATAGCTGTCACGATCAAGGACCCAGCAGAGAAAGCAGAGAGGACGGTCGAGACCCAGCACCTGCTAGTGGCAACTGGCGTCCGCTCCAACTCCGATTGGCTGAAGCCAGAGATCTCAGGGGTAAAGACAGACGACAAGGGCTGGATAACGACCAATCAATATCTCGAAACTTCCAAACCGAACATCTTTGCGCTCGGCGACGCCCTGGGTAGGAACATGTACAGGCACACGGCGAACTACGAGGCCTCGGTCGTGCGGAACAACTTGTTCGAGGAACATAAGCTGACGCTCGACTTGCATGCGGTTCCCCACGCTGTCTTCACGAATCCGCAGGTGGGCCAGGTTGGGATGACCGAAGAAGAAGCGAAGCAGGGAAGGAAGGTCATGGTCGGCGTGAGCAGGTATTTCGATAGCGCCATGGGCTATGCGTACGGAGACGAGGACACCTTCGCGAAGGTTATCGTAGAATATCCGAGCAGGAGGATCCTTGGCGCGACCGTCGTCGGCCCGCAGGCTTCGACCTTAGTCCAACAGGTGGTGAATTTGATGAATTCTGATAACCAGACCTATGCTCCGCTCGCGCGCGCACAAATAATACATCCCGCCTTGTCCGAGGTGCTCGCCTCCGCATTCGGCAGGCTGAGGCCCGCGAACTTCGAGCCTGAGCATCACCATGAGCACTCTCGATGATTTGATGGACAGGCTTGTTTGCGGCGGCGTCTTCCTCTTTCGACTGTAGAAGAGGAGCACCGCGATGCAGAGTAATGGGATTTCGAGCCCAGATATTCGCGGGCTGATACCCGACGAATATGTTAAGCATCGATGCGATTACGGCGGCTAGTGCGAACGGTGGCTGAGCGAATGAAGGAATATCACATGCGCAGACAGGAATTGGAGATCAACAGCAAGAAGAAAATGCGAGAGGTCATAGCAGGTCAGGAATGCATGACCATCGCGATGTGCAAGGGCAAAGAACCCTATCTTGTGACGGTCACCTATTCATATGATGCTCGAGACCAATGCTTCTACTTCCATTGTGCCCCCGACGGGAAGAAGATCGACTACCTGAAGGCCAACCCGATCGTTTGGGGGCAGGTGCTGGAGGACCTCGGATACGTAACTGGGGAGTGCGAGCACAACTACAGAACAGTGATGTTCAAGGGAAAGGCCATGTTCGTCACGGATATGAAAGAAAAGCGGAGGGCTCTTGGACTCATGATCGACAAGCTCGAAGATAAGCCGAGCGAGGCAAGGAAGCGACTTGTTACTCAGAGTTCTCTGGAGAAAGCCCTAATTGTCAGGGTCAGGGTCCTGGAACTCTCAGGAAAGGAGAGCCTTCACAAAGAGGGGTAGGACCGGTGATCATCTCTTCCAGAAGAACCTCGTTCCCCAGGACGCCCATGCCGCTGTCGATATCCCAGCGAGCACCATGATCGAGACGATGACTATTGCGAGGTTCTGATATACAGAGAACTCGTCGGCGTAGAAGAACAGCCAGATGATTAGGAATATTAGCCAGCCGAAGAACACGGCTATTGATACGACGACTCTCCATCCAAAGCCCGCTGTCCTCATCGCGTCGAGGCCTTCCTTTGGCATGCCCTCTTCTGTCACGGCTCTCCCCGGGCAATCGATGCAATCCGCAGTAATAAGCGCTGCGGCGGAACACCTCATTCGCAGCGTGGTCATAGGACTGTTATGTGCGGTTCGAGCTTTCGTTCCATTGGGTTGTTATCCTTGGAGGACTATTGGGTGGCAGGACCCACCAGGAGGGAAATAACCATGGCATTTGTAGTCGCACCAACGAAACCGATCGTTCCCTTCGATTTGCTGGAGAAGATCGATGTTCGTGTTGGGACGATTGAGCGCGTCGAAGATGTCAAAGGATCGGACAGGATGGTCAAGCTCACCGTGGACTTCGGCGACAGGAAGAGGACGGTCCTTGTGGGCATGAAGAAGGAGCGTGCCAACCCCAAGGAGGTCGAGGGGAAACAGGCGCTCTTCGTGGTGAATCTGGAGCCGAGGAAGATCATGAGCTTGGACTCGGAGGCGATGCTATTCGACATCGGATATCCAGACGGGATTACCCCTGTGCTTGCGACTCCAGAGAAGCCTGTGCCCAGCGGCGCGAGGGTGGGATAGTCTGAGGAACGAATCGGGACCCACTAGAATGCCATTTGGACTACGGCTGCCCATGTAGATATCAAATGAGTGACCTCCCTGGAACCTCCGCGCATCGATTCCATTGTCGGATTGGAAAAGGGGATTCTGCGGACTGGACACGACCAGCCTACTCAAAGTGGGAGCACGGTGGTCGCAACTACCTTCGCTTGCGAGCGAGCACGACCACGATGGGAACCACGCACGCGGCCATCATCGCCAGCAGACCCAGAGGACCGCTGATTTCAGGAATGGTCATGTTGACGACCACGTTCACGGTCTGATACTGATCTCCGTTCGCCTCGACAGCGCGGGTTCCCTGAAGGGAATCATACGTCGCCTTGACCTTGATGGTATTGTGCGGATCCCAGTAGTTGCTGCTGAATGTCACCTCGTAGTATCCTGACGCATCTGTCCATGCTGAATGGGAAGCGCGGAGGACGGTCGCGTCGGGCCAATACCCGCCCCATATCTCCACCGTCACATGCGCATGATGCAACGGGTTGAGAGTCCGATCGTAGGCAATCCCCGAGACGGTCTTGTCAATTGTGGCTCCCTCGGTATTCGCGGAAAAGAGCGAAGGGGCCAGCAACGCCAGCGAAATTCCCGCAACCATCGTTAGCAGGTACCTTCTGTAGCGAACGATCATGCGCTCACGCCGTCTATGTGTTGCTGTTCTCGACAAGTTCCAGTGACATTGACGCAACAACGAGCCATCCACAATCGTTGTTCCTCGTTTCCGAATCGCCTTTCCTTATTTATAGTTCTTCCGAATGAGCTGACAAGAAGAAGTGGGCCCAGCCGGACTTCGCAGCCTACATCTAGGATGCATCCGCTCGTTTCGCCGATTCAGACTTCACACCAGCACACCATTTCCGGTGCACCTTAAAGCAAGGCCTAGGGATTGACCGTAGCTTCAGCATTTGCCATTGTAGTTGTAGTGATAAATCTTTTGCCCGCAGTACTGTATGTCAACTCAGCGGTCCAAGTTCCAGTCTGACCTGCAGTATATGTCACTGTATCCGCAAATCCAGTCGGAAAATTATCATACGAGTATCCTTGGGATCTCATCACAACTTGTCCACTTGGGTTCTTCAGCACTAACTCAAACCATCCTTTTTTGGCATGACCAAAGTGTCCATCGAAGCTAATTGACATTGTCTCTCCTAAAGTGTATGTAACCTTATTGAAATGGCATGAGCCATATGGTCCTGTGTAATGTTTTCCATATGCAGATACGAAGCCCGAAAAAGAAAGGGCTGAAAAGACGAACAAAAAGATTACAATCATGGGTACCAGCAGGCGAATCTTCTTTCGATCTCTGATTCTTCCACCCTCCTGAGCGTGAATGAAGATAGGCATATTAAGAACCTCGTTCGAAGAGAGAAAAGAAAGGGGTTTGGGGCATTCCCACCGAATTTCAATTCCTGCTGATTGAGAAAGAGCCAGTAAAGCTGGAGTGGGCCCAACCGGGCCAGAACCCGCGATCAGTCAGATGACGTTTCTCAGATTCCAATTCGTTCGTGCAGCTGCAGGGCCAGCTCGACAAACCCTTTGATACTTTTCTTCCATATGGGTCTTTACGAATGAAACTCCAAGTTCCCTGAGTTCGGAATAGAAAGCACTATTGGCACAAATTGAACTTAGTCGGCTAACGATTCTCGGGATTCTATTCTTGAACAAACCATATTGAGTCCGTTACAACAAGACAGGAGCTTCTTGTTGTTTCAATGACCACCCAACGGTGTGAATCCAATCTCGCATCGATCTGAATTCCCGTTGCAGAGTCAGTGAAGTCCCAATTGGCGGATAGTCTGGACGACCCTATCTACAGCTCGTTCAATATCCTTTTCATTCTTTCCCCCCGTGATCACCATCTTCCCAGAGCCGAACAAGAGGCAGACAACCTTGGGATCTCTCACTCTATAGACAAGGCCTGGAAATTGTTCCGGCTCATACTCTATGTCTTCAAGGCCCAAGGATATTGTCAGATTTGTCAGATTCAAAGGGCAGCCGACATCGTATATTGCGACCATATTTTGCACGGTGAACTCGGGGTCCGGATTGACGGGGATGCCTGATCTATTCAGAAGCTCAGCGACCTTTCGTATTGCTCTTTGGACTTCTTCTAGGCTCTTACCGCCAGTGCAATTAGCCTTCCCGCTTGTGAAAAGGAGAATTGCAGTCTTCGGGTCGCTGATCCGATAAATAAGGCCAGGGAAGCTCTCAGGATCGTATTCTGATCCTGTGAGTTTCTCGGCGACTGTGTCAAGATCAAGTTCTTTCGCGAATTGCGTCGAAGCCACAATATTCTCTACTCGTGGTTTGGTTTCGATTGCATTCATGAGTTTCAGGAGATTATCGATGGTGCGACGAAATAGTTTTGTGAAAACTCTTATCGTTGGAAACCAACGCGGTCATATTTGACCTTCCGCACTTTGGCTCTTCTTTCGACTTGGAATGGCGGCGCAACCGAGCCCGAATTCCCCGCCAAACAGGAATTGATGCCATTCTCAATCCTCGGAGAATCTTCTCATTGAACTAGTGGCTGCATGGATTGTCAGATCTTGACCGACGAGTGCTCGTCATAAGACAGCTAGCATCGCATTATCTGTCATCTCTTCGGACATAGAGCCGCCGTTCCTTTCATATGGCCTTTTCTCAATGGGCGTGGAAGAAAGAGTGGGCCCAACCGGGCCTGCACTTGTTGCGAGCCAGATATTCTATCTCGGATTTCAATTCCTGTGAGACAATGCAAGGCCAGTTCTCAAAACCCTTTAACTTTTTTCTCAATCCCGGATTATGGCCCGGAATCTACCGGTGACTAGAGCTGGATGCTCTTCTCATCGGTAATGAATGAATGGAGCGGGGGGCTCCAAATCGTTACAGGGCCCATATAGTCTTCTCCCGGGAGAACCTTCTTTTTATGCTTTGCTCATTTCTGCCAACGCCCTGAGCGCCTTTGCTTTCAGCTCTCTGTATTCCTTCTTGTTTTCCTCAACGACTGAGGAATTCTTAATCCAACTTTGTATGTCCTTTATCCTGTCCTTGATGTGTTGCGTTTTGTTCATGGAAATAGCCAGTTGGATTTCAATCTGCGCTGCCTTGAGATGTGCGTCATCTACCTTCTTCATGTTCTTCACAATGACGTCCTTCGTCAGGGCAAGCCCCATCTCCTTCACATTGTCAATCTCCACTAGTTCGTGAGCAACAAATAAGGGATTGCGAATCACCTCATCGAGACCGGTGTCCTGATCATAAGGAGTGTCAGCTTCAAACCATTGCATTAGGTCTTCAGCGGTCACCTGGCAATCGTAGCCGTGGTTCTGAAGAAGCTGCTTGGCGTTCTTTACTGCCTTCCGAACCTCAGAATTTCGGGTAATGCGCCCACCTTTCCTCATCTGGCAATGCTGACAGCGACAGCTCGTTGTTGGTATCTGTGGTTAGCGCGTTCTTCCCTATGGATGTTGTCCCAGAGAGAGGGGCACTTCAACATAGAGGCTTTTCCGAGGCGAGGCATGCTCTTCACCGATGATAAGGCATATCCCACTTGCTCCTGCGGCAGTCCTTGCTGTTGGCAATTGCTCGTTCTTTCCTGATCAGGAGATCGGGGCGCGGTTCTCCATCGCTACCCCCTGGGATTAGAATCATGATTGACACTCCACTCGGTTGCTTTCTCAGACTTGTCCTGATCCTAACGATTCTCTAGCCGTTCTTTCCTCTCAAGAGGGGCGGATAGGACTCCGAGGCAATCGGGGCACTGCTCTGAAATTCCCCCCTTCGGCCTCCACTCGCGACCACACCGCAGACATCTCAAATGCTCCCCCACCCACATGACCCTCCAGACACGCCAGATGTCATGCTCGGAATCCTCTAGGTCGTCCTCTCCTGGACCCTTTCCGTACAGACCCCGACCGACGATACTCCCGTCCTTCAGTGTGAAAACGAACTGCTTGGGCTGGTTCGTTGATAGCGTGCCGGAGCGGGAGAAGTCGATCATTTCGAAGCAATCAAATTCCTCGGACTGATGGGAGAGGATAACATCCTTCATGAACCCGTCCTTCTGTCTTGTCCGATCATGCTCATAGACGTTAAGGATCTCAGCTAGCCTCTCGTCCACTTGCGAAATGGCAGAGACAATCGGCTCGTCTGGGGGTGAGGGCTGTTCGTTACCTGGGCATCGGGTGGGTGATGCTTCGTGGTCATTGGTCCGTTTTCCCTTTGTCCCCCGGACGGGATCAGCGAACCTCCACGACCACGCGTCCTTATCCTTCATGAAAACGTTGTCGCAATTGGGGCAGACGCATTCTTCGGTCGAGATAGCGCGCCCGCAAAGAGGACATTCCTTTCGCGGTGGTTCCTTGTCTTCGGACAAACAGATGCCCCATGCCCTGTGACGAGAGCCCTCGTACTACTGTATGCGTACAAGGGTACATCAAGCTAGGCTACTGACTTCGTTGATTCTGGGGTGGAGTCTGTAAGTCGGAAGGGATAACTAGGCCAGAGGATGATTACGCGTAGTAGATAATGTCCCCCAAAGATGACAGGATCACGATGAAGTTTGAAAAGGCCCTATGGAGGAGGGTCGAGAGCCTGGTCAAGTCGCATCCAGAATGGGGCATAATCTCCGTGCCAGATTTTGTGCGCAGAGCGGTGGAGAATGAGATCAAAGCGAGGCAAGAAGAAGAATCTAGTCGTGTGTTTACCCTTTGTTTCTCTCCTGAAAGTGCAGACAAGCGTCGCAAAGCCCCATAAAGAGCTGCGGGCCGAACCGGTCGATCCGCTCTTTGAGGGCTTTCTCGTCGAGCATGCAATCATTCGGCAGGATGAGCTTGATCTTGATCGGGCAAGAGAATTCGAGTATCCTTTCCTCGGTCATCCGATGGGGTCCTCCACGAGAACGGGAGTAGCCTTTCAGAGGTATTTCTATCCGGCTGTACATTTCTAGCCCCCAAGAGCCTGCCAATCCGTCCATTCAATGACCGGAACAATCTTGACTGCCGATGTTAGGCCTATCCCACTTGGTCTTGCAGCAGTTTTCGCAATTCGCTTTCGTTCGAGGCCTCTTGACTTGGAGATTGGGACGGAGTTCACCGTCGGCTCCAATTGGAATCATGGGCATGAGGGTTCTGGAATTATGTGCAAAGCCCCGTGCCGACAGTCCAGCCTGAAATCCCGTGCAACCTGCTTGTCTTCTCGTTGTCCGCTGAACCACCTCTCCGACCTCTCAGCCACACGGATCCAAATAAGACTATTGAAGTCCGAAATCCTACATAGATAGAGCCTGGTCGGCTTGCTGGCCTTCCCCTGTCCCCACAAACCCCTTCCCCTCTTTTCCTCCCCTACGGGCTTTTCCAGCAGACGGAAAGCGCCACTCAGGATGGTTGTTCATGTCCTTTCTCAGGGAGAAGGGAGCCAACCATAGACAGCGCCCCATGGTGGCAAACTGGACACTGGGGGGCATGTTTCCCGAACAGAACGTGGCACACATCGCACTCATACACACTGACCAACCTTTCACTCTCCATAGGGGTGAATGCGATTCCTAGGCCTTCGGGTTTGTCCTTCTCTATAGCCTTTTTTCGGATGTGGCGTGAATTGCGGTTTGAATACAGCCGGTTCCGACAACAGACATGCTGGCTCAAGATCAATCAAGCGGAATTGAGGTTCGGGAGAACAATTCAGATCCTATTCTCTTGTTTTCTTCAGGGCCTGCTGTCAGGAAATGAGACGCGTTGCGGTTGTCTGGAGAACTTACCGGAGTCCAAATGATTCTTCAATGTCTGAGATCAGCTCATTCGGGAACCTTATCGGAGCAACGAAATTCCTGAAACGCGCAGCGAGTTCTTTGCGCTTGAGTGCATCGTTCTCCTCGGCTATAGTCTTGGTCAACAACAACAGCTGCTTTCTCCTTTCGAAATTCAGTTGACAAGCTCTCATGATAGCTTCATTGAGAAGGTCTCCCTGCTTCTCGGTGAGCAGCCCTTCTTTGACAGCTTTTCGGACGGAATCCCTCAGTGACCCGAGCGTCGCAGATACTTGTTCACGGTTACTGGTCCCGAACCGAACATTTCCACACCGAGGACACACTTCCTCGCCGCTATGCATGAAATGATTGCAGTAGGTGCAGGATACTCCTTCTGTTTCATCTTTCCTGTCACTCATGATGCCACTCGCTCGCCTTTGTTCATGTCAGACCCCAATAAAACAATCATATCAAGGCCAAGAAAAAGAAGGAGAGGAGGAGTGCGCCCATGAGAATGAGGAAGAAGAGAAGAGGGAAATGACTTCCTCTGTCGTTACAGAATCTCGCTCTCACAACTCTCCTTGCGTTCTTCGGGAGCGGTTCGTGTTCCCCCGATCTGCAGAATGCGCAAATGCTTCTCAGTTCAACTGAGTTAAACCCGCGCTCGCGTGCCAGATACCGTGCGAGATCCCTCCTATTCTTTGAAAGCCCGCTGCCAGGATTTCTTGCATTCATTGCCAATATGAGTTCTGGTGACATCACGCTTGAAGAGTACACATCTCACGGAATTGAGCTTTAAGCCTCCGTTGGGCGGCTCATTGCAGGAACCGCCCTAGGGCGGCAAAAGCTTATTAGGTTCCGAATGATGTAGATAATTGTGAATTTCCTCGATACCAGAGTAAGGATAAAACATCCGTGCCCGTTCTGTGACTTCTCGGCGTCCTTTCCAGATGCGAAGATGGTACTCTGGTGCAATGGCTCGAACGAGATTCTGCAGATCTCTGTGCCGGATTCCTTGCCGCTTCCGGAGGTTCTGAAAGCAGCTCAGAAATCTCTGTGCGCTCGCGAAATAGTCCAAGACGGACGCTCTGCTCTGACAGTTATGCGCGCTTGCGCCTGCAGACAATATCGGTCGGTAGGCACTATAGCCGACGAGAGCGATGTCTGGCTAATCCCCCCTGTGATATTTGGCAATGGTTGGGAGACCCACAGAATCCTGTCAAAAGGCAGGACCTCGCTCCAACATTTCATTGCAGAGGTAAAGAGAACTGGTAAAGTGGAGATTGTATCCAACCAACCCCGGGAACATCTAGATGTAATTCACGACCTCTCCGTGATACCTGTCCACTTCTTCGAGGGTTTGACAGAGCGGCAGATTCGCGCGCTTGTGTTGGCATTCGAGAACGGTCTTCTCGACGTCCCTGCGAGAACTAAGATGGACCGCATTGCCGGAAGGGAAGGAGTCTCTCGGTCGACTTTCGGAGAACACCTAAGGAAAGCTCAATTGCAGTTGCTGCGGAACTCGTATCCGTTCTTGAAGCTCCGTGAAGCAAGCACAAGATAGGAATAAACCGAGCAGAAATTCTATGTCAACGGATCAACCGTACTGGAGATTCACACGGATCATACCGGTGCTTTTGTTGGCCTGTTACTCTGTCGCCCAGGAGATGTATGCAGCCATCGAACAGCAGCAGAAGAGCGCTCCGAAACTCGACCTGGACAAGTTCATGTGATACTGCATTACGATGCAGCGGAAGAGAGGGAAAGACTACATTTCAGGTCGGATTGAATGAAAACGAGCTGCGCCAGACGGAATAGCCTAGTTGAGGCTAGATTCTGCCCTCGTTGTGGACAAATACTGTTTGCGAAGGCCTCTCAAAGGTGCGGGCTGTGCAGTGCCTGTAAGAGAGTGGTGGATAAGTGAACGACTGGCCTTCTTAGTCGGTCGTTAAGACAGGGGACTCTATTTGTGGGAGCCGGGTAGCAGTCGAGAATGCCGTCCAAGGACGGTAGAAGCCTTAACTCATTGCAAGGGTTGCGGGGTTTTCGGAGGGATACAGGTGACTCCGCGAATCCACAATCACATTTCACATCATCCTCCCCCCACTGTTGGGAGACGCGCAGACACCTTCCTCCATGGTATAGCATGAAAAAGATTGCTGTCATCGGAGTCCCATCGAGTGCCGGAGCACGACAAACTGGCCAAGAACTAGCCCCATCGTCATTTCGTGACGCAGGTCTGGTCGAACGACTTTGTTCCGCAGGTTTGCAGATTGTGGATCTTGGCGACTTACCTATGACAACCTACAATCCAGACTACAAGGAGCCGAGACGTCAGAATCTCGCTCAGGTGAGGGAAGTAGCCATACGAGTGGCCAAAGAAGTCAGCAGGGCTATTGAGTCCAATGCGAAACCCATAGTGCTGGGTGGCGATTGCACAGTGACACTAGGTGTTATTGCAGGCTTCTTGAACTACGAGAGAAAGCTAGGACTAGTCTATTTTGATGGTGATGTAGATTTGAATACTCCAGTAACTACGCTGTCTGGAATATATGATGGTATGGTCATGGCTCATATTCTGGGAGAGGGGTCAGAGGAACTCACACAGATCGGTCCACGTTTTCCGCTCATGGATGAAAAGGATGTTGTTATGTTCGGATACAATCTCGACGCAGGTGGGATTGATCCGATTGAATTGCAGTCACTGTCTCAAATCACGACCACGAAGTTCTCGTCTGCTATCGTTCGAGGGAACGCCAAGGTCGCAGCAGAAATGGCAATCAAGCATTTGGATCCCAAGCTCAATAGCATCGTCGTTCACTTCGACCTGGATGTTATCGACCTTACAGATTTTCCAGCTGTAGACGTCCCCCACAGAAATGGACTGAGCTACTCAGAGGCTATGGCTGCATTAAATGTGTTCATTTCAACTCCTGCATTTGGAGGACTCGTAATCACAGAGTTCAATGTCAATCGGGATCAAGGTGGAGAATGTGCTGCAAGACTGGTCGAAAGTATGGGAAGAGCCTTTGAGGATGCGCACAAAAAATGGAAGCCCTAGAATGATATGCCCTTCCATCTCAGAATATGGCAAACCCAGGTTGTGGTCAGAATTTGAATCTCTTTTCCTTTCCCAGGGTTCTGTGGTAGATGACGAGGCAAGGGAGTCCAGAAAGTATTCATTGCAGAGCAGTACCGATGGCACAAGGGGAAGCTCGCTAAAGGGACGGGAAGAAGAACGCGCTCAAAAGCATGCGATTTCCCCTGGTCGGACTCTTGTCTTCGAAACTCTAGAAAACCTAGAGCCGTCGCAGTTTCTGCCACCTCGCAGAAAAGCTATTCCGATGAGCCACCATCAGTGGGTCAGATGCCATTGACCAAGATCGAGAACGCCAGAGAAGTCAAACGCATCGCGAGGTATGGCGGTGCAGCTATCGTCGGGTTCGCTGATTTAGGGAAACTGAATGGCATATTCACATTTCCGTCAAATCTCCTTAGTGAATTCAAATACGGGATTTGCGTGGTGGTCAGTCTCGAACAATGGGGAAAGTTCGATTCATCCACGGAAGATGGCTTCGCATTTCCGAAACTGAAGCAAATCGCGAAGAACCTGAAGAGCTTCATCGAGAAGAATGGATACTCATCGCGAATAATCGCCCCAGACAAAAGAGTCTTGCGTAGCGGTCCGTTGTATTGGCGAGGAGAGGTCTCTCACAAGGCGCTGGCGAAGACAGCTGGCTTGGGATGGATTGGTAGGTCTACCCTGCTCATCACTAGAGACTTCGGCCCCAGAGTCTGCCTTGTGACGGTGCTCACGGACATGCCATTGCCGGCTGGAAAACCAACGAACAACCAGTGCGGAAAGTGCGAGATGTGCGTCCGCTCATGTCCAGTGAGAGCGATAAGACATGTGGAGTTCGAGGATCACCCAAAGAACATCGAGGACGCAATCGACGTCAAGACCTGCGGCTCGTGGGTTAACAAGACTTGGAGAAAGGGAAAGCTTTGCTTCGAGTGTCTGCTAGCCTGTCCATGGGGCAAAGGCTAGTTGCCGGCGCACCAATTGTGCCAAAGTGAGATCGGGCTGACAAATCCGACTAACGGGCTGATTCGAGAGGAATCATGATCTGCTAACTGGCAACCTGAGGGCGCGTGCCGACGTACCGGTTTGAACACAGCCGGACCTATAGTCTAAGATCCTTTGCCAGTTTTCGTGCGGTCAGCAGATCCTCCTCGGTGTTCACGTTAATTGCTAGGAGAGGGTCATCGTACACGAGCAGAGAGGTCTCAGGGCTCGCCGTTACGAAGTTAAGGCCGATCCATAGCATCCGAGTCCTTTCTGCGTCAATCATGATCGAGTCTTGCTCAGGCTTGACTACGCTCACGCAAGCGGGAACAACACACGCTATACTGTGCTCTTCTATTGCATCCGTGAGCTTCTTTACATGGCTTCCCCTTACGAAGGGGACGTCGACATTCAAGCTGATGAAGTTTCCCTGCTCAGCAAGAAGTTCTAGGATATCCTGGTGGTACTCTTCACCTCTTGTTTCGATTGTCGCTATTCCCAACCTTTTTGCCAGCTCTCTTGTTCTTGGATTTCGGTGAGTTATTGCAACCGAGATATCATCCACACCGCCAGCCTTCAATGCAGCCACTGACCTCCCGAGAAGCGTCCTTCCCTCAATTTCCAGAACTCCTTTCTCCTCTGGATGACGAAATCTTGTAGCCTTTCCTCCAGCCATTATCATTCCCTTCAAATCGCAATCACCCAACCGAGCAATGTTACCAGTCTGCCGATTTCGTTCGCGGCACCGAAAGCATCGCCGCTCACGCCACCGAAATTCTTCCTTGCTATCATCGTAACCACAAAGCCTGCGAAGAGACCGAGAAACACCAGGCAGAACAGGTAGCCAGACACCATCACACTCACCGCGCTCGCTATTGTGATGGAAACCAGCAGTTTCCATGCGCTAGATTCTTTTACAAAAAGTGACCCCATTCCCTGGTGAGCGCTCGGTCCAAGTGTCATTGCGACATTCATGGAGAGTTTCCCGGACATCTCAGCTAGTACGAGCCCAGATGCGGCAGACACATGCCATGGCAGAGGCGAGAAATCCTTCCAATCACCGCTGACGGCTGAGAGCTTCGTGAGTGCGCCGAACATCAGAATGAGATAGAGAGTCGCTGTAAACACGCCGCCAACACCGAGGTGGACATCCTTCATCGCTTCTCTCTTCCTCTCTTGTGTTCCGGCGGTCATGAAACCGTCCGCAAAGTCCGCCAGGCCCTCGATGTGCATTATTCCAGTGAAGTAGTACAACATCGCAAGCAGCACACCTGCTGAGACGAAAGGCATCCTACTTCCAAGGAGCGCGTTGATGACTATCGCAACAAATACTCCCAAGAAGCCAATGGCTGCACCGACAAGCGGGAAGAGATGCTGCCTCTTGGCAGCCGTTTCGAGATCCATCGGCTTGCGCGAGATCCTAACCCTTGTGAGAAGGCCGAAAAGCTCCCCTGTCATGTTATTCCTCGAAGAGCCTAGTCATGGAGGCCGCCACGAGAGCACCAACTGCATCGTCCATGAACGGAGGCAGCTTGCTCAAGATTCCTGGCTTGGCTTTGTCGTAGCGAACGTAGTTGAAAAGCCCCCTTTTCCCGGCGATGTATTCCGCTATCGACATGCCTATGAGTTCGTCCGCAACCAACGCTGGCGGATCTCGCATGGAATGGAAGATGCCTGTGTGTTCTGTTTGTGCGAGCTCATCGAGATAAGAGGCGGCGGCCAGAAGCATGGCTACGTTCGAGTCTGCCAGGTTCTTCTCGAGCAGTCGTTTCAGTTTTGACTTAAGCTGCTGAAGCTTCTTTCCCGTTTCTTCTCCAACATAGAGCTCGAAGCCCAACTCCACCATGGACTCGAGGCTGACGCCATGGCTCTTCAGTACCTTCAACGCGTTCATGGAATATTTCACCCCCGCGGTAGCGAAACCATAAAATAGGCTTTCACTATATCAAGCTTGCTTAAGTGATGCGATGGCCGACATATCTGGATATTTGGGAAAGATCCAAGCACTGGACGAGGGGGCTATGAGCGAGGCGAGAAGGATCCAGGATTCTCTTACGAAGCCACGCGGAAGCCTCGGAAGGCTTGAGGAGATTTCGGTTCGACTTGCGGGGATCTATAGAACGGTCTCGCCAGAGATCCGCAAGAAGACTTTGTTCACGATGGCTGCAGACCACGGAGTGACAGCGGAGGGAGTAAGCGCCTACCCTTCTGAGGTTACACCCCAAATGGTTCTCAACTTCGCGAGGGGCGGCGCAGCGATAAACGTCCTTGCCCGCCATGCAGACGCGGAGGTCAAGGTTGTTGACATGGGTGTCGCGTCGGACATCAAGTGGCCTGAGTGTATCATCAATCGAAAGATAGCGAAGGGTACCAAGAACATGGCAAAGGGCCCGGCGATGTCCGAGGAGGAAGTACTGAAGGCATTCTCGGCAGGCGCTGAGCTTGCACTGGAGGCGATCGATGCCGGCACGAATGCTGTTGGCATTGGTGACATGGGGATAGGGAATACTACTGCAGCGAGTGCTGTAAGTGCGGTGCTCTTGGGGATACCCGCGCGCGCCGTCACAGGACGCGGTACGGGGATTGACGCCGTAACCTTTGAGACGAAGGTGAGGGTGATAGAGCGTGCTCTGAAGGTCAATTCCCCGGATCCCAAGAACGGGCTGGATGTGCTGCAAAAGGTCGGGGGATTTGAGATAGCTGGCATGGCAGGAGTTGCTATCGGCGCAGCCTCGAGAGGCGTTCCGGTCTTCATCGATGGGTTTGTGTCATGTTCTGCAGCCTTGGCGGCCGCAGTTATCTGTGCTGAGTGCAAGGAGTACATGATTGCTTCTCACGTGTCCACAGAGCCAGGACACAAGTATGCGCTCAATCACCTCGGACTGGTCCCCGTCCTAGATCTGGGTATGAGGCTTGGCGAGGGTACCGGTGCAGCATTGGCGTTCACGATTGCCGAAGCAGCCTGCAAGATTCTGAACGAGATGGCTACGTTTGAAGGCGCTGGAGTATCTCGTTCGCTGAAGGAGGTAAAGAAATGAAAATGGAAGGAGCAAGGAAGACGAGTACAGTTATGTGGACGATATTTGCAGCGGTCTTGTTCTTGCTGGTCGGATTTGTCTCTGGCTACTATGTTGGAGAGCTCAATCAGGACAGTGGAGCGTCAATCATCATAGTGGACGACTTTGGAAGAGCCATCAAGATCAGCGAGATCCCTCGGAGGATAGTCTCCGTCGCTCCGACCCCTACCGAGATTCTGTTCGCGGTCGGTGCGGGCAATCTTGTGGTTGGCGTGGACGACTACAGCGATTACCCGGGAGAGGCCAGTAAGTTGCCCAAGGTGGGAAGCTACGAGCTCAACACAGAAGCAATACTCGCCCTCAAGCCAGATCTGATCATATGTGGCGACCTTGTTCCATTGAGCCAGCTCTCAACGCTCGAGCAGCATGGCATTCCATATATGGTCCTGGCTGCGAGAACGGTCGCGGACGTGTTCAAAGACATAAAGCTTGTAGGGGCCATTACTGGTCACATCGACGATGCTAACAAGCTGGTCGATAACTTGACCGCGCGGGTTGACGCAGTTGAGGCGAAGACCTTGGCAGCGAACGTGACCAAGCCAAAGGCATATGTCGAATACTATCCGATGTGGACGTTTGGACCTGGTTCGTTTGGTGATAATCTCATCAAGCTTGCTGGAGCAACTAACATAGCAGCCAACACTAGCACTGAGTATGTTCCTGTCACAGAGGAGTTCGTTATCGGCGGGAACCCAGAGATCATCGTGTATACCGTCGGACTTAACTACAACGGCACCTCAGCGGCGACAATATCCGCCAGGCCAGGCTGGAGCGAGATATCCGCTGTGGTGAACGGGAAGATATATTCGATCGATGACAACCTCTTGAGCAGGTACGGTCCTCGGATCGTAGACGGACTCGAGAAGCTGGCCGAAATATTCCATCCAGAGTTATTCTAGGGAGATTCGGAGGCAACAGTGCTTAGCGACATGAGCGACACAAATGATGCAGAGAATGGGCGTGAAACCACAGTCCGGAAGAGGAAACTACCACTGGCAATGGTCTTTCTCGCTTGCCTTCTTGTGATTTCGGCGTTCGTGTCGATGTTCGTGGGCACATTGGGCCCCATCGGGCCAGGCACACCTACTAGCCTGTCCTTTGGAGACGCAATGAGAGCGATACTCGATCCCTCAAATGAGTGGCATTTAGTCTTCTGGGAGGTTAGATTGCCTCAGATTCTACTTGCAGCTTTGGTGGGGGCTGGGCTTGCGTGCGCCGGAACTGCCATGCAAGCCGTGTTCAGGAATCCGCTTGCCGACCCGTTCATTATCGGAGTGTCATCAGGGGCCGCCCTTGGGGCAGCGGGCGCAAGCCTTCTCGGGATTACAGCAGTTGCTGCGGCTTTCACCCGACCTCTCTTTGCATTCGTCTCTGCTCTTGGAACTGTGTTTGTTGTTTACATGCTGGGAACGGTCAAAGGTCGTGTTCAGGTGTACACCCTCCTGCTTTCAGGGGTAGCAGTAGCATCGTTTCTTGGGGCCATCGTGTCCTTCCTGATATATTTCGCAAGACAGCAGTACCATCAGCTGATCTTCTGGCTTCTGGGGAGCCTCTCTCTTGCAACATGGCAGGTGGACCTGGTTCTCCTATGTGTTGTTGTATCCGGTGTGATTATTGTCTTTCTCTACGGCAGAGATCTTAACGCCCTCCTTCTAGGGGAGGAAACCGCTCATAGCCTCGGAGCAGACCCAGAGTCCCTTAAGAAGCTCATGTTGGGTGTGGCTGCCCTGATGACAGCAGCGGCCGTGGCTTTCACTGGAATCATAGGTTTTGTTGGGCTTATCGTACCACACATGATGAGACTGGTCTTCGGTGCAAATCACCGGGTGTTGGTCCCGGCATCTGCACTTTTCGGCGCGTCATTCATGATCTGGTCACATGCAATAGCGATTTCGGTTATCGCTCCTACCAGGTTGCCCGTGGGAATTATCACTGCCCTTTGCGGCGGGCCGTTCTTTCTCTACCTTCTGCGAAGGGGAAGGACTGGGGGTGAGGTCAAGTGAGGTTGGAGATCAAGAATCTCTCGTTTTCCTTCGGGAAATCGAAGGTCCTGAACAATGTTTCTCTCACAGTTGAGGAGGGGGAGTTCTTAGGACTAATGGGGCCGAACGGCTCTGGCAAGACGACCCTGCTCAGATGCCTCGGGAACTATCTGCCTTCCGAGGCTGGAGCTATACTCATTGACATGAAACCTTTGCATGCTCTTTCACACAGAGAAATTGCGAAGACCTTCGGCATCGTTCCTCAGAGCTCTTCTACGGATTTCTCCTTCTCCGCATACGACATCGTCATGATGGGCAGGATACCGCATATCGCGAGCAGGCTTGCAGGTGAAGGCAAAACCGACGTGGATATTGTCAGAAACGCAATGAAGCTAACAAACACCTGGCAGTTCGCAAACAGACCGTTCAATGAGCTGAGCGGAGGGGAGAAGCAGAGGGTCATCATAGCTCGGGCATTGGCGCAGAACCCTCGGGCTCTTCTTCTCGACGAACCAACGGTCTACCTGGATATCAGCGGTCAGCTCGAGATAATGGATCTCCTCAGGTCTTTGAACAGAAGCAGGCAAATCACAATTATCGCGGTTTTACACGACGTCAATCTCGCAGCGAGGTATTGCGACAGAATAGCTCTCCTAAGTCATGGCATGCTAGAGGCGGTAGGTGCCCCGAACGAGATCCTGAGCCGGGAGACGATTCAGTCGGTGTACGGACTCGATGTGGTCATCAGGAGAGACCCTCTCACGGGTGCGGTCTACATTATCCCGCGGTCATCTATGACGCCCGTGCATAGGCATGGAACCAGGGTGCATATACTCTCGGGCGGCGGGACTGGCGGACCGATACTGGAGGCCTTGCATGATCATGGTTTCAGCGTCTCTGCTGGCGTGCTCAATGTGCTCGACTCGGACTTCGAGATTGCGAATGATTTGCATCTACCGGTTGTTGCGGAAATCCCGTTCGCTCAGATAAGTAATGAGGCATATGCGAACAACCTCAGGATGATTGACGAATCCTCAATCGTGGTAGTTTCGAGATTCCCTGTCGGCCCTGGGAACTTCAAGAATCTCGAAGCCGCGATGCATGCCGTGGTTGCGGGGAAGCGAGTGTTCGTGATCCAGCCAATCCAAGCGCCGAATATTGATTTCGTCGGAGGAAAAGCAGATGCTTACATCAAGGAGTTGATTAGCTCAGGCGCGGTTGTCGTCACAGGTATAGGCGAACTCGTGGCCCGGCTTTCTGGTGAAGGAGGATGAGAAATGAAGCCACATCTACTCCGGGATCTAAGGAGAAACACAGAGCTGCTTATCTTAGTTGAGATCCTGAAGAGCCCGTCCGTGCGGTGGAAAGCTATTGCGGACAAGCTCGACATAACTGTTCAGGCCGTAAGCCAGTACGTTTCCGCGATGAAGAAAGAGGCAGTGCTTCAGGAGCATGACGGACTACTCAGACCTACCCGGAAAGGTATGCAGTTATTGCAGGAGCATTTCCTTGGGCTCAAGGCAGAAGTTGACTCCGTCCTACGTAGAATTAGCGTCATCGACATGTGCGTCGCCATTGCTGGAAAGTGTATCGACAAGGGCCAGAAGGTTGCGCTCGTCATGGAGGATGGGATGTTGATGGCCTATCCCGGCCAGAAGTCCTCATCGATCGGCGAAGCTTTTGAGAGTGCCGACGAGGGGGACGATGTGCTTGTGGGAAAACTAGAAGGGATCCTTGATCTCAAGCTGGGTGAGCTGCTGATCATAGAAGCGCCCTCCGAGACTAAGGGTGGCTCGAAGGCAGCCAACGTGGAACGTGTGAAGGCAAGGCTCGATGATTTCTTTCCCGGGCTGCTTGTTGCTGGCGACGCCGTCGGTGCCGCTCTGTTGATGAAAGCGGTCGGAAAGCTCTTCACGATCCATGCGCCTGTCGACTCCTCGATGAGCGCTCTCAGCAAGGGGGTTGATGTGGCGTTCTGCGGTACGAGGGACCCCATCGACAAGCTTCTTCAAGCAGTGACCGAGCTCAAGAAGTCCAGTGGATACGAGATTAAGTGGCGGACACTCAAGGCCTGACAGGCTTTTTCGAATCAAGTCAAATCTGGCTAAGGCAATGTTGAGACAGCGATTTCAGTTCTTGTGCAGTAAGGCAAGGCCGGCTCTTGATGCCTTTTGCCTTTTTCAAACCAGGATGTTGGCCCCGGAGTCTGTCTATGGTGAAGCCCAGGCGTTGTGCGCTTGTGCACCTCGTCCATTTCTCGGCATAGTGCGGAGAGATCTCTTTGATCATTGTAGATGATTCTCCTTCTGATGAGCGTGATTCTGGCCCCCCCGTCAATGATTTAGCCATGAACGGCATACGCAGGAGCAATTCGAGCAACTGAGAAAGGTGAGCCGGCTGTTAGCAATCTCGTGGAGCGGCGGCAAGGACTGTTGCTTGGCATACTGGAAAGCCGTGTCCGAAGGGTTTAACGTTCAATACCTCCTCAATACCTATCGCGAAGACAGCGGAAGAGTCGCATTTCATGGGGTCAGATCAGAACTGATTCGGAAGCAGGCGGATTCCATTGGAAGAACTCTGATCCAGAAGGCTGTAGACAATAGCAACTATGAGGAAACATTCCTCGGATCTCTTTTGAAGTTGAAATCAAAGGGCGTTGAGGGAGTGGTTTTTGGAGACATTGATGTGAGACAGAATCGCAAATGGAGTGAGACCGTGACCCGCAAGGCAGGGTTGGAGTCGATGTTTCCTCTGTGGAATATGGACCAAAAGGAAATTCTCGAGGAATTCATTGGTGCGGGCTTCAAGGCAATCGTTGTGGCACTTGACTCGAAGTTCCTGACGAAAGATGATTTGGGAAGAAGAATTGACCAAGCCTGGATGAGACGAATTGAGAACCTGCGAAGAGAGGCCACAGATGTCCCAATAACCTTCTGCGGCGAGAATGGGGAATACCATAGCTTTGTATTTGGTGGGCCTTCTTTCAAGTCGGACATCAAGGTCAAAACTGGCGATCCCGTCATGAAGAACGGCTATTGGCTTATTGATGTCATGAACCTGCAATAAACTCTTGAAGGCTTGTCCAGGATATTGGCCTGGGATCTACGAGTAGCTGATGTTGGGTTCGAAGGGATTTGAATCTCTGTAGAGCCAGCAGATGGAGAAGCAGACTCAATTGGAAGATAACTGAGAGCGAGCCAAAGTGAGCTATTCTGATGAACAAAAGAAGCGGCTTCCCAACAAGAGAACGGTTCCTAAGCACCTGGCTCCTCTGCAAGTGCTCGACTCATCGTGATCAGCCGGCACAGTCTCCGAATAAGCACGCCTCCGATTATCACTGCCGAAGCAGTTAGCGGTAACAAGGTGTTCCAGACTAGAACAAGCAGCTGCTTCAGAGCCTGCCATATGGACTTTGCCATTTCGATTATTCCGCTTATGAAAGATGAAAGCGTCGCGCGTATCTTCGCTATGCCAGAGATGAGCCAATTGCGGAATCCCTCGTGGAGCACAGCCCCCACCAATGTTGCCGCGCCAGCGACGCCGATTGCATACCATACCCACTGAGGTATCTTCTTGATCGACTCTACAGAACCCTCGACTAATCCCTTGACGAGATTCAGGATGACAATGAGGGCTTCTTCCACTGCCCTGAGAACGATAAGTAGGAGAGACGCAAACGCATCTACAAGAGCTTCAATTGCTGCCCCTAGCAAAACCAATGCCAATGACCCGCTTTCATATGATACGATGACCTCGACCGTCTTCCCAAGAGTCCATCTGTTGACTCCAGGTTTGTCATAGGTTCCCATTTCCCGACTGATGACCGCATCCGCTTCAACCTCGAAGAGGACCGCAAGGAAAGGTGCATCCTTCTGATGATTCAACAAGAGTTGGCTAGCTCTAGTCATTGCCTCAATAGACGTCTGTGACACAATCCGGACATGGGAGAGCAACCTTCTGGCATGAGTGAGAGCCTTCTCGACAGCCTCGTCATCGTTTATTTTCTTTCGGATATTCCTTTCGACTTCTTCGACGATCCTCAGAGGAGCTAGGCATTCAATGAATGTTGTCGAAAGAATCCTTTCTGTTGAAGACTCTTTTCCGCGCGCAACTCTTATGGCGTCGCCGACAACAATATCGGAATCAATTACTGCTTTCACTTTCAGCTTTCCTTTTAGGCCGGCCAACACCATTAGCTCGAACAGCCTATCCCGTATGGACTCGTAAAGGCCTGCAGGCATTTCTCGACTCAGTTGCGTCAATCTATTCTCCGCCTGTGCCTCAAATGGGCCAAAATAATCCCAGTTCTCTGAGATGAACTCGTCCATCGGGATGGCTCTCGTAGCAGCTTCGGGTGTCATTTCAGTTCTTCTCTTAGTCTCGCAAGCCTCTCTTTCCTACTGGCGTAGCTTGCATCATTGGCGAAAGCCTCAATGGTTTCTTTCTCTACCTCAAGGATAATCCTATTCAAGTCCTGCTCACTCAACTTCCCTTTTCCCCCAAGAGTCTTCAGGGTTTTGGAAATCATCGAAGGATTTCCCCTTCCTCTCGCGACGAAGGACGCTATTCTCCCTTTCTGTGTGGCGTAATGCCAGTCTTCTATCTCTGATCGCTCGGGCATTTGATTCTCCGTCTCTTCTCAAGCATTTTCTATCCTAAGAACTTTGAGGGCACTGGGATGTAACTAATCTCTCGCTGATTGGGTGCCAGACATGGCTGGACAAAGGCTTGTGCTAAATCCAGATTAACAGGAAGGAACCCGCTGGATGTGACCACATGGGTGGCGTCGCTAGAGCCCGATTTCCTTCTTGAGATAGTTGAAGGCGGCCCTTCCCTTGTCAGTATGAACGGTCACGTCTGGGTAGTCGCCGGCCGAGACGGAATCACGGTTCCTCGATGCAAGAATGGACTCGAGAGCGTCTTTCCTCCAATGGATTGTCACGTCCACGTCCCGATCGGCTCCGGGAAACACTCGAGCGTTGCCCTCAGTGTCCAGGAAGAGGGTGCACGCGCCGCATTCGGTCTCGAAGACCCAGACCTGGGGCAGATAGCCATGAACGAGGTTCCCCATCGACCCCTGGAGATTCGGCTTTATCTGTCTCTCAATATCTTCACAAAGATCTGTCAGTAGTTGGTGCACGCGATCCATTCTATAGTACATCAACGAACCTCTCTTTGAGCCATCCTAACGATTGTTTTTTCGAGGTCCTTCCTGCCCTTGAGCGGCTTCCAACCCAGCACGCTTTCTGCCTTGTCCACTGCTCCTAGCACAGGTCCCGTCAGATCGGTCTCGACGAGATCGATTCTACTCTTCGAGTCTAGAGTGTCGACAACGAGCTGACATACTTCGAGGTCCGTCATATATGCCTCAGGGCAGGACAGATTGAAGATCTGGCCGTACGACTTCCTGTTTAGGGTAGCCATGAGAAAGGCTCGGGCCACGTCATCCACATGTACTGCCGCCCCCGCCTCCCCCCTCTCCACCTTTATGGGATCTCCTCGCAGGGCTGCGCGGATGGTCTCAGTGCTAATATCCAGATGGTCGTCATCATCGAAGACAACATCGATACGGAATACGGTGACAGGCAATCTACGCTCGTGGTGATACAGAAGGCAAAGCCTCTCGGTGACGAGCTTGGTGATCGCATATCCTGGCCCCGGTCCCCCTCGCCAAAGCTCAGGATTGCACGAATCGTCTTCACTCAACACAGGAAAGGTCCTCTTTCCGTATACTGCAATGCTGCTTGAAAAAAGAAAGTGGCTCACCTCATGGGAAACTGCAGCCTCGAGCACATTGAGCGTTCCCCTAACGTTGACGTCGAGCAGATCCGCTAGGGGAAGTGCACTGCTCCAGCTTCTACCGTCCCAGTTGATAGCTAGGTGGTATACAACTTCCACGCCATCTACTGCCTGGTCGACGAGGCGCTTGTCGGCCATTCCACCTTTCAGGTAATTAGCACGTAGCCCTACGAACTCCAAGTTCGGAGCGCGCTCTTCGCTCAAGCGGCCAGCGTCGACGTCCAGAACCCTCACATGATGGCCCTGGGCCAGGAGCATCCGAACGAGGCGGGAGCCGATGAAGCCGCCACCGCCAGTGACCAACACTTTCATAGACATGTCCATCCCCCTCTCATCGCGTTTGCTCTAGCTCCATGTCGGTTCTGAGAACCAGGTCTAGCGCCTACGTCCCTCATGGCGAGCGCCCTATTATTGTGTTTCACAGCCAGAAAGGGCGCACCGCCTTTGATTTTCTGAGAAAGCGCCTGGGTCTATGACCACTGAACGAGCCACCATAATTCGCCAGATGTTTGTCTTGCGCCCCTGGCCAGAATCGTCATTCTTAATGCAACAACACCCAGAGACGGATAGGATTATAGCCCGGAAAAGAGGTTCACAGGACTGCTCTAGGGGAATTGAGGCAGTCGAGGGAGTTGTTGGAGGAGAAGTGAGGATATGCCATTGTACAGACGAGGAAAGCCGAAAAGCATACCATTGAAAAAGCTCAAGCCGGATCAGGAAAACTTCAGGTTCGAACCCTTCAGTTCGGTTGTGGACACTGTCAGCGTCATGATAGGTGATCAGGAGACTAGCTTGTACAACCTCGGAGAGGACATAGTAAAGAATGGCCTCAACCCGGCTGACTTGGTGATGGTGTGTCCGGGGACGGACGCAGGCACATATGTTGTAATCGACGGCAATCGTAGACTGATTTCTCTCATGGCCCTCCTTGATCCATCAATCATTCCGGCATCGATGACGACTCTCCGTCATAAGTTTGAGAAACTCAGCAGCGCTAATTCTGAAGTCACTGGTGATGAACGTGTAAGATGCGTTGTCTTTCCTGACAAGACCTCGGCGGAGTACTGGATCGGAAAGGAACACAGCGGTGTTGATGACGGAAAGGGAAAGGACGACTGGAATCCGGTTCAGAAGGACAGATTCACGGCCGAAACCACAGGCGTGAAACCGATGGCCTTCTCGGCTTGGGAATTTGCCAAGAAGGATGCCGATGAAGATACCCAGAGACTGATGAAGAAGCCGGGGTTCTACTCGAGCTTCCGAAGGATTGTCGAAAGCAAGCCAGGCAGAGAGGCCATGGGCATTTCTGAGATAGAAGATGACGGGACGGTCGTCAGCGCCGACGAAGCCATCGCACGTAAGAGCCTAAGGACGATCATCCAGGATTTTGGTAGTGGAAGCACGGATGTCAACGCCATAAGGAAAGCAAATGATATCAAGAAGTACATGGCAGGCGTCAAGGAGAGGGTGACTGGGAAGAAAGCAACTAGAACTAAGAAGGGGGGTAAGGGCGCCGGTTATCCTCGCAGTACGCTCATCCCGAGCAAGTGCCCCCTTGCGGTTTCAGACACTAAGATCGCTACGATCTTCGATGAGCTGCGTACGCTCAAGGTCGAGAAGTGGCGATTCGGCGCGAGCTTTCTCTTGAGGGCGCTATTGGAACTCTCAATGGCGAAATACGTGAAGGTCAATCTGCAGTTTGCGAAAACACTGACCAATCCGAAAAAGGAGAAGGAACTTCACTACAGGCTGGAAAAACTGTTCGAATATCTGGAAAAGGATCCAGCAATCGGGAGGAGGACTCTTGTCCCTTATAAGAAGGCGACACTTGAGAACAAACATGTCCCGCTCACCGAGGAGCTCAATGCCTATGTCCACAACCCTACTTTCATTCCGAATCCAAAAGACCTAATCACCACGTGGGACAACATCGAAGGGCTGATGCAAATCATCTGGAAGGAGATAGCAAGAGCAGAGGCAACTGCTCCCTGATACAACGGGGCGAAACTGTTTCGGTTAGCATGTTTCGACCAATATGCAAAAATACGCATGGATGCAATGTCCTTCTATGGTACCCGTCTCACCCCTGCGCTATCCCGGTGGGAAGGGAAAGCTCTCTGATTTCTTCGTCGGGCTGGTAAGAGCGAACGACCTGGAAGGCGGCGCGTATGTAGAGGCGTTCGCAGGCGGAGCCGCAGTCGGAGTCCATCTTTTATTGCAGGGGCTGGTCAGCAGGGTTGTAATCAATGATTTGGATAGGTCGTTGTGGGCCTTTTGGAAAGCTGTCTTGGACCGTACCGAGGAATTTGTCGACGCAACGATGTCGACACCCCTGACAATTACTGAATGGAAGAGACAAAGAAACCTGCAGCGCGACCCCCAATCCACGGTCTTCGACCTCGGATTCTCAACGTTCTACTTGAATCGCACAAATCATTCTGGAGTGCTGAATGGAGGGCCAATCGGCGGGCTCGGACAAGATGGCAAGTACAAGCTGAATGCGAGATTCAATCGGAGGGCCCTAGTCGACAGAGTCCGGTCTATAGGGGAGAGGAGCGACCAGATCGAGCTTCACAACCTTGATGCAGAGGAGTTCATCAAATGTGTGCTTCCCAGGCTCCCCAGAGACGACACTCTGGTGTACTTTGACCCGCCCTACTATACAAAGGGGCGGAACCTTTACATGACCTACTATGACCATGAGGATCATCGGAGGCTTTCACAAGCGATTGCCTCAGTTCCTCACCTTTGGTGCGTGAGCTACGACGATGTCCCAGAAGTGCATGCGTTCTATCGGGGTCACAAGATTCGCCGGTTCCAGCTTGACTATAGTGCTCATTGCAGAAGGAAAGGAGCGGAGATGATGGTTTTCTCTGACCGGTTGAGAGTCCCCGGCAATGTCAGGCTCCCCTCACAGGTCAATAGAATCGACAGCTGATTTCGAGATTGTTTGAGGCGGCGTGAGAGACAATCGGAAACGTCGTCGAACGCGGCAATGCTACATCCGCAATCGAAAAGACGGCAACCGGGCCGGCTCCCACGCGCGCGGAGACCCACGGTCTCTCTCTATCTCTCTTTAGAGGGGGATTGAGGGTGTCCCCTGCTTGCTGCCGATAATCCTGCCGGAACGGTGGAGCCACAAGACAAGCCTCGGCCTTTTGACGAATTCCGACATTACCTATAGTGCACGAGAAGGATTTGCGCGATTAGGACATCGGTGACATGAAATAAGCCGCCAGAGGACGCGAGTAGGCAGCAACTATATCTTTGACCAGGAATCCCGGCAGAAATAGAGCGCCACATCGTTGATCATGTACTCGTGAGTCATTCCAGCATTCTTCAGTAAGTTCCTCGCGATCTTGAATCTGTTGTACTCCTTATCCGTCAGCCGCGCAACCCCGCCATTCTCGAAGAATCTTAATGTGGGTTTCTCGGATTGCTGGACAGTCAGATCTTCTATAGATTCCTTGACTAGCACGGGCACCATTCTGCCATCTTCAAGAGTCACGAGCCTCCAGTTCTTCAGTTCGTCCATGCGTCCAGTTCGTAGTAGGCAACCAAATGTGTATGTGTTCCACATTTCCCCCAGGATCTTCCGGAGTTCTGCCATTTGGCTGCTGATATCATCTTTCTTCTGTGAGTTGCTTTTGACCCACCTGACGTATTTTCGCCCTTTTGGAGTCAGCGAGTAGACAAAGACCCGCCTGCCATCGTATTTCTCTTTGTGCCGATGGACAAGCCCCATCTTGTGCAGACGGCTAACATCCATCTGCACGTGATTGAGGTTCTTTCGGTCAAGCCCGTAGTAGCAATAGGTGTATTCCTTCACACTGATCGGCCGACCCAGTTCTCGTTCAATCAATCTGTTCAGGCTCAGTAGTCTATCTCTGAATTTCATGAGACCGTTCTCTCGCAAGATTTCTAGGTTGTTTCCACATATTTGTGTTTTTGCCCCTCATTCTTCATAACCATTTCTCGATTGAGATTCATTCAGCAACGTCAGCTCAAATGCTGTTCTATGCATCCCATTGCATGCACACTGTTCCATGTGGCTCGCACCGAAAAGAATGGCCTAGACGCACCCAGGCCGCGATCTCTTGTTTAGTCTCACGTTCCATCAAATGGACGAAGAAGCTTGGGCGTTCTAGCGGGACTTAGAAAGGCTTTTCAAGTACGGGACGGTTCGAGGATACACTGAGAAGAATGGTTCGAGAGCTTTCAACACGACAGGGGCGGTTGGCAGGTATGAATGATCCTTTCATTTCTCGCAACTTGTTCTCACAACACTTTCTAAGGGAACGACTGCCAAAGGAAGACCCTCGGTGGCGAACTGATGAAGGGCAGAATTCAGATTGTTACAGAAGGATCTCGGAACTTTATCTTCGCGTCAAGCCGAATGAAAAAGAACAATACAGGCGCAACGAAGCCAACCTTGAGAAGGACTTCATTAGACCAGTCTTGGACATCCTCGGCCACAGCTACGACGTTCAAGAATCAATCCATATTAAGTACCGAGGTTCTCAGAGACCTGACTATACGCTATTCCCTTCGGAAGAAACACGTCAAGCTGTTGAAGGAAAACCGCAGAAATACCGTTCGTCGGTGATTGGACTATGTGAGGCAAAAGCATGGGATCTGGAGCTTGACAAGACAGTGAGAATAGCTCCTGACCGAAAAGCGAACCCGAGCCTCCAAATCAGCAATTACCTGCGAGATGCAAATGTCGCATGGGGCATTCTCACTAATGGCAGGAAGTGGAGATTGTTCAACAAGGAGACGAGTCTCCAGCTAGACAGCTACTATGAGGTCGACCTAGTGGATTTGATTGAGCGAGAAGATGCTGAGCCCTTCAAGTACTTCTTCTTGTTGTTTCGAGTGGCTGCTTTCATCAGACATGATTCGGCGCCTTCATTCCTCGAAGACATACTGACTGGTAGCGTCCGGTATGCGAGGGAGCTTGAGGAGGATGTGAAGGAGAACATATACGAAGCGCTTAGATTGGTCATGAAGGGCTTTCTCGATCACCCGGACAACGGTCTCAAGTCGGAAGACCTTGAACGTGTCCATGAGAACTCATTGATCCTGCTATATAGACTCCTTTTTGTCTTGTACGCCGAAGCCAAGGAGCTGCTGCCTACCAAGAATTCCCACTATCGAGATATGAGCCTCCAAAGGCTGCGGGAGGACATCAAGGAAGAACTAGAAAAGCCCATGAGGACCCTGACTGCCTCAGGAGATTCCTTCTGGTCACGTCTCACGAACCTGTTCAGGCTAGTAAACAACGGAAGTGTCGCTCGAAACATACCCAAGGAGAAGTTGTTCATTCCTCCGTACAATGGTGGACTGTTTGATCCTGCAAAGCACCCGTTCCTAGAGACGAACAGAGTTGGAGATGAATATCTTGCGGAGGCGGTTCATCGTCTTTCATGGTCTGGAGGAAGGGGTGGCGTAGGTGGCTTTGTCGACTACAACACACTTTCGATTCGCCATCTCGGCTCCATCTATGAAGGACTTCTGGAGTTCAGGCCGGCGATAGCGAAAGAAGCCCTTCAGCTGGTCAAATCAAAAGGCCGTGAAATCTACAAGAGCGCTCCCGACACAGGAGCTACTTCTGGCAATATCAATGTCATAGGAAGTGTTCCAAAAGGTGAGGTCTATTTGAAGACTGATAGGGGAGAGCGAAAAGTCACTGGCTCCTACTATACTCCTGATTATGTCGTGAAGTACATTGTTGAGAGGACACTTGGCAGAATGGTCTCAAAACTCAAAGAAGAGAACATTCAAGGGTCGGACTTGGTCCAAAGGATACTGTCAATGAAGGTTCTAGACCCCGCCATGGGATCAGGCCATTTCTTGGTTGAAGCCACGTCTTATCTCGCATCTCAAGTCGTCGAAGCCATGCAGGAGATGGAGGAGCAAGATGCACCGACGGAAGACACTGACATATTATGGGCTCGGAGAGAGGTCGTGCGGCACTGCATTTACGGCGTAGATTTGAACCCGCTCGCGGTGGAGCTCGCGAAGGTCTCCCTGTGGCTCCACACAGTAACAAAGAAAAAGCCACTCTCTTTCCTGGACCATCGACTGAAGTGTGGGAACAGCATAGTCGGCGTAACACTGTCGAGCCTCAAATTCTATCCCGGAACGGAAGAGGATGTCCGCAAACACAATGTGGCCTCGGCGCCAGCCTTCATTTCAAAGATATTCATTGAGAAGTTGATCAGCAAGATTGACGAATTGGAGCGTCTCCATGACGATTCTCTTTCCGACGTCAAGAAGAAGGAATCTATTCTGGTGGAGTTCAGAAGTCTTCCAGAATACGAGAAAACCAAGGCAATCGCCGACGTGCATTGCTCGGTGTATCTGGGGAATGATGTCGCTTCGACCCAGAAGCGAACAGCGAAGGATGTGTACTTCGACCTGATTTACTCGCTGGACTATCCAAGTAACTGGGAGCCCAAAACAAAGTCCCAATGGTTCAAGCAAGCAATAAGTCTGGCCGAGCAACACAGATTCTTCCATTGGGAGCTTGAATTCCCTGAGATATTCTTCGAAGGCGGACAGTCAAGAGACAATCCTGGTTTCGATGTGATTCTCGGAAATCCTCCCTACGTCAGACCGGAGAACCAGGAGAAGCTTGAACGCAGATTCCTTATGGATTCCAAGAAGTACAAAACAATCTATGGGCGATTTGACCTGTTTGCAGTCTTCCTAGAACTCAGTCTATCTTTGTGTCGTAGGTCCGGAAGATTTTCGATGATAGTACCAGCGGCGGTCTTGTCAATCGACTATGCTACGAAATTGAGAAAGATGATGCTGGGTTCCACGACGATTGAAAGCATTGCAGATTTGCGAGGGGTTGATGTCTTCGGCGGTGTTGGAGTAGAATGCTGCATTCCGACCATTCTTAACCAAGATCCAGAAGCTGACCACCAGATTGAATACGAGATTCAATCAAGTCAGGACGCCCGGACAATGTCCTTTGTACATCGAACGCCCCAAATTCCTTTCCAGTCATTTCCGAATTATATCATGAAGGTCGAGTTGAATCCAGAGCTATTCTCTCTCAGGGAGAGAATAGAGCGCTTGTCGATTCCGCTAGGAAGCATATGTTACTGCATAACCGGGGTTGTGGCCCACGACAGTGAAACCGGCGAGTCAAAGGACAGGCTCATACACGAAATGTCAGTCGACAACACATGCAAGCCCTACATAGAGGCGAAGGAATGGGAAGGTCGTTACTCGGCGATCCGCCCAAAACGATGCATTGAGTACAAACCCGAATTGATGCACAGGCCGAAGTTCCCGGAGCTGTTTGAGTCTGAGAAGATACTGATTCAGGGCATAAGCGCTGGGCCACTAATCCCAGCGACCTATGACACAACCGGCGTGTACTGCAATCACTCGTTGAACTGCTGTGTGAAGCTTGAAGATGTAATCCATCATGGCACGAAGCTCCACCTTGATGACCCTTCAGTCGTCCCAGACAAGCAGTATTCTCTCAAGTACGTCCTTGCGATGCTCAACTCAAGACTTCTTGGATTCTATCACCACAGTTTTGTCTCAAACGATTTGGGCATATTTCCGGAGACGGTCAGGAACCTCCCTCTACCAAAGGTGACGTTCTCAGAACCGGAGGCAAAGAGGAAGTCCAATCTGAAAAAGGCAAACGGATTGTACGAATCGCTTGACTACGCAACGTGGTGCCAGTTCATTGATGGACTAATGGCTGCAAGGTCCCCCGAAGGTATCTCAGCAAGCACTCACGACGTTCTCGTATTCCTGACCGATGAAATGCTTGGACTTCATGTCGAGAAGCAAAGGGAAATCGACTCTCTCCTCGGGTGGATCGAGTCCCCTGCAGGGTTGGGTGTGAAGATAGGAGACCTAAGGAACAAGACGAAGTTGTACAGATTCTATGACCACCTAAGGTTGGGTGAGGAAGTTGCGCGAACTGAATTGGAGACTGTGCTCGCGGGGAGCAGCATTAGTTTGAATAGTGAGAAGCTCGGTCGATTAAGGGACGAGTATGATAGGTCCGCCAGAGCGCTCCGCGACATTCTTGAACGAATACTTCAGACTGATCTCTGGGTCGATGGGGTTGTGTATCGGTTGTATGACCTTGCTGCGAAGGATGTGTCCAATATCGAGAATCTGACTGAAGAGGAAGTCGTGAAGAAGTATCCCTGGCTTCGCTGATGCATGAATATCAAGAACTGCCAGTATGACCAACACTCCAGTCCCGGATATCTATGTTAGAGAGCCGAAGGACATAAGCTCCCTTCTGTTCCTCACCCATGGACAAGACTTCTCCAGCCTCACTTTGGCTGACTTTCGGTTCAAATCCGATAGGATGCACGAATACACAGAGATAAGGCACCCACGGCTACGAATTGCTAGTCTTCTCGCTGAAGGCTTTGTTCACGAATCATCAACGTCGTAATTCGTGACCGCAATCGTTTTGCTTGAAATCAGAAGAAGCCTTATCTCCTGAGTGAGAGATGGCTGGGCGAAGGAAATGCGAATAGTAACATGGTGATTCAATAATGAGACACAAGAATGTTGTTGGTAAGCTCATCAATTTCAGAGGATTGGTTTACTCTCCAGTAGAAGAAAATGGCGTAATTTTCCTATTCTCAAAACTCACAAAGGACTTGAACCTTTACATAGAAACAATCAGAAAAGGATTTCCTGACTGCATAGCAAAAAGATACGTTGGAAATGGTCAATGGGAAGAAGTCAATATCGAATTTGAATTCAGGTCATCAGATTTCAAGAGACATGGGCACCAAAGAAGCATGGAATCGGGGGCGAAATGTGACATGATTGTATGCTGGGAGCACGACTGGTTGGAATGCCCCAAAGAGATTAGTGTTATCGAGCTGAAATCGGAGTACAAGAGATATCCCAATGAAGACTTGGAAGAACCGGACAAAATAGCAAAAGGAAGTGAATGCAGTCTCGAGGATCACTACAGAGATTATCCCGAATCAAAACGTTTGTATGAGGAACTTCATCGATTAGTTTCAAGAATCGATAAAGCAATTTGGAGAAAGGTCTCCAATACAGGAGTGAGTTACTATTGTCCAGACAGGGCATTTTTGTTTGTAGTGATACAAAAGCAAGGATTGAGGATGGAGTTGTACACTGGCGGAAAAAGAATCAAAGGTGTAGAATCAGTTTCAGAAGGAGGCAATTACGCTCAGAAATGGGGGAAATGCTACATCAAGAATGATAAGGAATTGAAAGCAGCAAAAGCTGTGATCATGAAATCTCTAGACCTAATCAGAGTAGCAATAAAGAACAATGAAAACACTGGCTGGTATTCAGAGATCGAGTGAAGTAATCATCGTCTGCCTTCATGACTAGGCAAAGAAGCTCAGAAAATGGTTTGCCTCAGATCAACGGTCCTCTGATTGAGAATTAGCCAGATGTCTCAGTTCAAGTCCGGCTCATTTCAGTTTGGCGGACGCAGCGCCCTTCCAATAGCCGTCTTTCCAGCGCCGAGGGCCAAGCCTATCCTGCTTTTGCCGCAAGCTTCGTCAAGGGCTTCGATCACACGGTCAATCTCTACCTTTTGAACAATAAGTGGAGGCTGAAGACGGAGCATGTCCGGCCTGTGGTCAAAATTGCCAAGGATGACGTGATGCTGGTTCAACATCCTACTAAGGATGAAGTTTGAAGTGTTTTCGCTAGAGAATTCGATTCCCAATAGAAGACCTATCCCCCGCACCTCCTTGATATTCTTATGGCGCGTCTTCAGATCCTGTAGCCTTTGCAGAGCGTACTCCCCCATCTTCCTTGCGTGCTCAACAAGCCCGTCTCGCACGAGGATCTCAATAGCCTTGAGGGCTGCTGCACAGGCCTTAGGGCTGCCACGGAACGTCGAGATAAGAGATTCCCAGCTATCTTCTTTGTCGTAGGCTTTTTTCCAAATCTCATAGCTAGTGACCGAGGCGCTCATCGGCAACACGCCCGCACCAAGCGCTTTGCCAACAACGACAATGTCGGGTTTCACAACATCATGCTCAGCCGCGAACATCCTGCCAGTTCTGCCAAAGCCCGTCTGAATCTCGTCAAGAATCAGCAGCGAATCATACTTGTTGCACAGTTCCTGTGCGCCTGGCAGGTACCCTTTTGAGGGTATATTGCAGCCTCCTTCTGCTTGCACGGGCTCAACGATAAAGGCGGCGACATCGCCTTGCCTCAACTTTGACTCTAATGCTTGAAGGTCGCCGAAGGGCACGTTTTCGCAATTGGGCAGAAGAGGTTCAAAGTAACGTCTGTATGTCCGTCCATTGACAGATAGACTTCCAAAGCTTTGCCCATGATAGGACCCGTCAGCATAGATGAATCTCTTCTTGCCCGTAGATGAACGAGCGGTCTTCAACGATATCTCAACTGCCTCTGCTCCTCCACTGCCGAAACACGAGATATCGAGGTGGCCTGGAAGAAGTCTGTGAAGGTTTTCAGCCAAGGCTCCGACTAATGGATGCGTACCCACAAAAAACGAGAATACAGTTGGCAGAGTAGCAGCTTGTTGTACTGCCCTCAGCACTTCCGTTGGATTATGTCCGAGGCTAAGGCTGCCATATCCCGCTGTGAAATCGAGGTATTCCTCACCATGCTCGTCGAAAATGCGAATCCCTTCAGCTTTCACATACCGTTTATCCGCGTCTAGAAGCCTGAAGATCCTCGCCTCTACGGGGTTAACGTGCTTGGAGAACCGGTCGACCATTTGACGTCGGCTCGAAGCCAAAGCCTCTTCAAAAGTGATTAGTTCTGTCTCTTTGATCTTCAATTCGCAACATCTCCCAATACTACATGGCGGTTGGGATATGAACACATTGCTGTAATGACCTTCATTGTTGGAAGAGAGTCACCCAATGCTCTTAATCCAGTGTCCTCGGTTCAACCACGACTAAACGCAGAAAAGCCTCTATGTTGAAGTGTCCCCCGCATGTCAGCATAACATCCAAAGGGAAGGAAACGCAATCCCAAATGTGGGTGAACAGTGAAGGAGATAATCAAGTGCTCCAAGTGCGGCATGCACATCGATGAGCCTGTAAACACATCACCCAAAGAGCGGGAGCCTTGCCCCGAATGCGGATCTACGATGCGGGACAAGGCAATCTTCCTAGAGGACAGAATACGGATTCGTGAAGCCTCTAGGGTAAGAGGCAAGGACGCATTGGGAAAGCGCGTTTTTGATGTCAGGGTGGGTGGTAACCTTTTCAGGTTGACCGGTAAGTACAACCATCTCGAGAGAAAGATCGACTGGAGGAACAACGTGTACTATGAGCGAATCATTGATGGCGAGACGGGGAACGTCATCGCTTTTTCAAGAGCCTTTAGATAGGCATCGTGGGCATGGATCAGCAAGAAAGAGGGAGAAGAAAAGAGGCTAGGCCCGGCATCAATCCCTACTGACTGAATTCGAGTCGCTACATTCTGGCTCGTCAAGGGTTCTATTCCCTTCGAGCCCAACATGCGAGCAGCTCCTGCGACCTCTTAGTCGGGGAAGAAATAACCCATGTGACCATAATGGAAGCCAGGACTAGGCAGTGCCGTTCCCATCGAGATCTCCCTTGGTACCTCACTGACCTCGTTCGCGCGGAACTCGTTAAACTTCGGCCGCCCTATGCGGGGAGGCGACCATCGCTTCTTCTTCGGTCTGCCCAGCTTGCGTCGCGACCAGTTCGTTTTCCTTCGCCTGCTCGACCTATGGCGCAAGAAAAGGTCATGCCAGGTTTATGCAACAAGTCTATCAAAAGGATCTCGTGAAGCCTCACGATCTGCGTCACGTTCATAAGAAGCAGCCAAATCACGTACCGAAGCGGCAAGTCGGAAGTATCCCTCTTTTTCTACTGAGTCTGCCTTGCGGCGGAAATCGGCTGCAAGAGTGCGCTCTTCCTCGCCTCCTGTCCAGGTGAAAACACCGCGCTGATTGAAAAGCTCGACCCTAAATGCTGTGCGCATCACATCGTGTTCTTTTTCATTCAGCACCTCCGCAGCACCTTTGTGTATCCACAATCCGCTTGAATCAGCGGGAGAATACGCGAGCACCTTCCCCGCCTGATCAAGCGCTATTCGTAGATGACCGGAAGCCTCACAAGAACGTTTAACCTCTTCGAGCCACCTCTTAAGTGCTGCGTCATCGAAAGAACCATTAGGCTTGCTTCCGGGAGGAGTTCTCCACTTGCAGAGGAGGTCATAAGCATTGGTCGCAACACGTTTCTGCTCCTCACTTGGTTCTTCTGAGGATTTTTCCTCTTTGTCTGATCTAAAAATTACCCGAATCACTTCGCAGAAGAAATCGGGGTCTTCTGCCAGGCGTCGCTCTAATGTCTTGGGGGCTAATCCAAAATGATAATCCAATAATGGTAGGTAGCTCCATTCAATCTGGGATAAGGTATCGTTGTGCACTTCAGGATTGTTCTGTAGCCATTGGATGAGTTCTGTACACGCGTGTTGGTCCATGGAGTAAGCCGGTTCTTCAGATATCAGATTCTCCATGAGCGCATGGTACACTATGTCAACAGAGATCGCCGTTTTCTTATGAATCATCCAACATAAACATTGAATCGCAGCCCTTGCACGGCCATGTTGAATCAACTGTTCAACGGCTTCAGGCAGCTCTTCTTTCAAATCATAAGGTCTAGCATCTGTCCGTTTCCAGTAAAGGATTTCCTTTTCTCCAAGAAGTCTCTTAACCCTTTGCCAAGTTTCTCGACCGAAGGTAAGTAGAGCAAGAAATGCTGCCTTCTGGTCATCTGTCCAGTCTTCCATCTTTATGCTATCTGCCCACGACCATCCATTCTTGGCAAAGCGGCTCCAAACATATCCAGACGCAACACTCTCCATTTGCTTCTCGTGGTGCACCAGGAATTTTGGAAGGACGACGGAATCTTGTTCATCAATTGCCACTTTGCCAAGAGCCAGTCCAACCTGGTGTGAATCGATTACAGATCGAGCAAAATTCAATGTGCTCTCGATTCCAGAAGAATCAAGAATCTCCTTAATCGCTTTAGCACGGCGTTCCTCCAACTGATGACACTGTTCCTCGTAGTTGCCTTTCTCTTCGATGAGCTCAAATTCACGTTGACAAAAGAGTCGACGATGGATTAGTTCAAGCGATGACGGCTTGAGCACTTCAGTCACTTCTGCAATCCTGTCCACCTGCTCTCTAGACATAGCCCATGCCGCATCTGCAAATTTGCGATGCTTGATGACAAGATTGACTAATGCTTCCCACAGTACAACTTTCTCCTGCTCCGGTAAACCTAGTACAGGTTCGGAAGACAAATGTTCAAGAATCTCTGAATGTGATGGCGGAGGCAAATCATCAAGCCGGTCAATAAGCTCTGACAGCTTTTTCCGATCAATCTTCGCAACCTGAACTGTCAAGCTCGCGTAGATTGCAACTTGTTCGAAGTATTCCTCTCTTGACACCTTATCGGAATGGTCAAGAGGAATGAACTCTCGCCAGCTGGGTCTCCGGCTTCCAGAAGTTACCTGATGGGAACTAGGAAGCAGGGCGAGTAAGAGTTTCCAAGCAACTTCCGGACACTCTCGAAGCAGTGCTTCAACAGCAACCTTGCGAATCGATACGGGAGCACTGGTCTGCGGAAGCCATGGCAGAAACATCGTCGCAAGGGAGTTTGGAGGACGATTCGCCCAGTTACCTCCCGGATCGATCTCTGCGAGATGTCCCAGTATCACAGTCACTCGCGTTAGGTAATCTTGATGCCAAGCCAGGGTCTCAAGCGCCCAAAGGACGCTCGTTATATAGTTCCATCCTCCCATGAAACCGCTGCCTTCCTGCGAGAAAAGATCGTGAAAGGTTTTATTGTTTGGATCGTTCAAAATGCCTTCAACAGCATCCAAGTATTGTTCCGGAGCTGCCTCTGCAAGTAACGGTAGCACGTCATTCAAACTTGCCCAGTGAACCCAGTCTGTGTCCTTCAAGATCTCCCGAACAGTAATGGCGGCGATTGATTCGGTTTTTCCAATAGAACACGACGTAAGTGCGCTAGAGTATGTACCGAGCAATGCGAGGGTTTCTGCAAATCCTTCCCGAAGAGTATCAGAATATCTTGGCCTCTTGTCGTGGATCGATGCTTTCCACCGCTCTTCGGGTGGTAAGGTGAACTTGGGATCTCTTTCTCGCAACACAATTAAGGCTTGTTTCTGGAATCGCTCAATGTCATTGTTCGATAGATATGATCCAAGATTCTGCCAACCTTCAAAACGCGAAACGAACCGCCACTTTTCATCTCGCTGGATTAGGGGAGGGTCCGGGCGCAATGTCATTGGACGGACTATCCCGAGCCACTCCCCGTAACCCTTTCCCAAGGTTCCCCCTACCGCTTCACGATCTCCTTCGATGTTCCCATCCCATTGTCCGATGAGAGCTGCGATTGCCAATTCCGATGCCACAGCAGAAGAGGCCCAATCGGGTGATGCGGAAATGTCGAGAAGTAGACGCTTCAAGATTGTAATGCGTCCCTCGCACTTGTTGGAAATTGTCCTTGCCTTTTCTGCCGAGTATCCACAGGAGACGAGCACCTTTTCCATATCGTAGGGCTTCGCTTCGGTCAAACGTACTGCATTACCATGTACGCTAGCAATTGGGATGCCGGCGAAAACTACTCCATGCCCCTTATTCCGAGCTTGATTTCGTAAGGGTGCCCCCGTGCTAAGAACATCTAACGAGGGAGTTGCGATAAAGACACGCGAATTCTGGAGAGTGCACATAGCCTTCCAAGTTTCAGGGTCGTCGATAATTAAGCAACGTTCTGCAAAGGCTGTCCTCTGAGCTGAGTCCAAGGACGCTAACGTGGCTGTCACAAAATCAATACCTTCCTCCGGATATCGAGTTTCGAGCAATAGCTCAAGAGTTTCACCACGGAACATGCGCAAGAGTTGTGTGACTGCCTTTTCTCGTCCGACTAAGAAAACATCCGGACTTAAGTCTGGCGGAGAACCATATCGCTTCAGGTCCTCCCAATGAATAAGAGGAAAAGAAATGCCCTTAGTTGGAATGCCAAATCTCTCCGCTAGCCAGAATCCGATTCCCGGGAAAAGAGAGATCCATTGTACCAACTTTGTCCCGTCAATAATCCGAATGTCCCTCCAATCCGTCGACTGCCGACGATTCTCAAGCCATGCTCTCTGATCGCCAACGTTCCAAGAGTGATAGGCGGACCTCGCAGTCACAAAGACGAACGTGGATGACTTGCGCTCTGCTTCTTTCGTCTCCTTTGTCCGCTTTTTGAACTCTCTTGTTGCCTTATCGCGAGGATCAGTGCCAACGCCTATTTCCCAAAAGCTTTGCCCTTGAGGAACGTACGGTTCGAATGCACGAGGGGACACAACAATTCCATCCCAACCTGGTTGGCCAATGCTACCTCCAAAAGGGAAACGAAGTTCAGTTGGATTTTTGATTGAGGCAGCAATCAGTCTCAGAAGAAGTTCCGGTATCAAACCTCTTGAATCGGCATAGTCTGCTTTTGAGTGGAGTACTTCTTCAGTGATCAGGATAGAGTGTTGCATGCTGCTTGACCTCTTTAAGTTCTTATCTTTCTTATATTTCTGCCTTCGTTTCCATCCTGTTCCTTCTTCAATGAACATTGACGGTGCAAGTATTTTTCAATTTGCCGATGAACATGCATCAAATACCTCATGTGCAAGTCTGTCTGGAATCATATGATGAAGCGCACTTCGGAATCATCATTAGAAGAACCGGATATGCGCGTGATGACGAAAAACCATTGGATGCGCACGGATGGCGAATAGTCATAACGGAAAATCATGATAATAATGATCAATGGAGCCAGTCTCCTGCTTTTTCCATGCGGTCCGTTTGCATCCATCCTCTATCACTAGATTCCGTGCATGTTGATGCGCGTTCAAGATGTCGGCGTGGTCCGTGAGCTCACTAGCGAATGCCAAGACTCCATCTCACTATTCCATGCACATGTCCAAAGGCACGAAAGAGGTGGTGAGAACTACGCAGGGTTGCTAACAACGGCGTTATGTCGTGCTAATAGGGAATTGCTCGTTAGCACCTTCAGCAAGCCACGCGTCAGGTGTTTATAATGCAACAAGCATCGTACCTTGGATTGTGTCGCAGTGTCTCAAGAATCCGACATCAAGGAATGGTATTATCATTGGGGCAAGGGAAAGATCGTTTCCTTCGTTGTCAAAGCGAAGGAGAAGTATTCGACAGTTCTCCGCACCTTGAAGACCGCTTTGCAGAAGCATCATTTGCGCGAACAGGACTTTGAAAGGATGTTCGTTGAGATAGAGAAAGAATCTGTGGAGCCTTTCAGAGATCGGGGCAACTACGAAATGCGAAAGCAAAGATTTGTCAAGCTGAGAAGCGGAATCCTTGGCAGAAGAACGGTCCAGAAGTAGTTTCGCAACCTAGTGTCAGCGCCGACCACGTCGGGGCTGCTCTTGTTTCTCATCGTTCTCATTCGTCCTCATGAATCTCATTCTTCTTTTCAGCTCATCTCTGTCTATGACGCTTGAAGGTCATTGTCTTCATTCTCACTGCTCAATAGGACTTCTTGGTGCTCTGCTTCCGCTTCTCAGAATACGAGGCAGGAGAGCCCGTTGCTCATCGAAGGTAGACTAGCGTTTTACCTTGCGCCCTCGCTGTATCTTGATCGCCCTCGACTCCCGCTTCCTAACCAGAGGACCTAGTCTCAGCTCGAACCTTTTCGGATTGCCAGCTTTTGTCAATGTTCCTTCGAGAAAACCAGCCTTGATGAGAGGTTTGACATTGCGCCAAAGGAACGAATAGGAGGCGCCTTTCTTTCTTCGCATACGCGGTCCCATCTTGTATTCTCTTGCAAGGCTACTTACTGTGTGAGAGAGCTTTGAGTCGTCGTTTGCACGCTCTTTCTCTCGTTCGACGACGAGCTTCATGATCCTTCTTGCAGATCTGCTCAATATTCTATGCGCTTCCTCGATTGTCATCTTACGTTCTGAACTTGTTTCGTTCATCGCTCACTGAGATAACACTATAACTAGTTAAGGATGCTCTGAAAACTGGAACGAACCACGCATCCTATTCTTGGTTCATATATTCACCGGTGAACCAATGCTACCTTGAGTGATATAGTGTACCGATAACAATGGGAGGCAGACTTCGCCCTCATTTGACCGTAGTTTCCGGCGTCGTTGAGAAGACTCTCAGGGATGACCTAGACAAGATCAGAGCGAAGTATCACATCGAATCCCGCTCGAAGCTCATCGCACAGATTCTCAGGGACTATGTTCGCGGCCTGCGGTTAGGAGGAGGCTTAGATGGCGGCTTATAGGCCCGAGCGGGGCCACAGGCATGATGATAGCCCTTTGCCCGGCAATCGTTCGCGGAAGGCTGCTTATAAGCACTCCTCGTCAGGACCAAGGGTACGAACTGTCAATACCTCGGAATCGCATTCGGGTTCTCAGAGGCGACAACTTGCAGCGAGAGTTCGAAGAACATCTCGCGCGCAGGAGGACCGCTTCGTTGAGCAGGATACGCACGAGGAGTTGATCCACCTGGGTCGATTTCCTTTCGTGTGTGCCTACAGGAGGTATCTGAGAGGAGTTCGTGCCAGACTGTCGGAGCTGACAATCGCCGAGAGAGAACGAAAGCTGCACCATATGGCAAGGCTGGTGCAAAGACTGCATACAGAGGGAAGAATACGGAACACAAACCCCGCCAAGTTCGAGGAGGATGACATCATCGAGATCTTCCTTGCGCTCAAAGCTCGAGGAATCGCCTGCGAGACGCTGAGGAAGTATATCTCGATGCTGAAGTCTGTGACGAGGGAGTGCAGGAACACTGTGGTTGATGAGATGCTCGCGAAAGGGAAGCTTGTCGTAGGAAGCGACCGCAGAGAGCCGACATCGCTCGACAAGGAGGAGCTAGAGGCTCTCCTCGATGCTTCTAAGCAGGTCTCCGGGTGGAAACGAGTCGTTTGCCGTTTCTCCATCGCGATGATGGCCTTCATGATGCTGAGGCCAGGGGAGCTTCAGAAAGCATCCATCGGTGACCTGAACACGGCCAAGTGGACGTTTCTGGTAGCCAATCCCAAGGGCAAGGAAAGATACGGTGAGGTCAAGCAGCTCCCAATCCCTGATGTGCTCAAGCCTTACGTGCTAGAGTACCTCGGTGAGAGGGACAGGATGTTGAGATCACGCGGAATTGAGAATGCCACTCCTCTGGTCCCCTCTATCGTATGCAACAAAGCGGGGTTCTACACTCAGCAGGGTTTCGGACGGCTGAAGAAGGCGATTGTTGAGAAGTCTGGCATCCACTTCAAGTGGAAGACTATGAGGCCAACCGGCGGCCAGCTTGCCCTGGACGCCGGTGTGCCGATAGATATGATATCTCGGATGATGAGGCACACATCTGTCCTGACGACGGAGCGGTACTACTGCCGCGCAAGGGCTGACCTTGCATATGCTCGTGTCAATGAGGCATACAACTGCCTCTTCGGGCACGAGCCAGCTATCGCGGAGAAAAGTGTTTGAATTGGAATCTGAGGATAATTGTCTGGCTGCAACATGGAGTGGGCCCAACCGGATTCGAACCGGTGAACTTCTGCGTGTCAAGCAGACGTCATAACCACTAGACCATGGGCCCTTGGTGCGGCGAGATAAGTCAAGCCCGTCTATAACACTTTCTGTGGGAG
>Ga0315279_10000405_pt1 | contig 88223 bp, 82 predicted proteins | sample YL17G06_20_MG_FD_203694 | JGI IMG/M metagenome (GOLD analysis project Ga0315279, IMG submission 203694) | Sediment microbial communities from Yellowstone Lake, YNP, Wyoming, USA - YL17G06_20 | ecosystem: Environmental > Aquatic > Freshwater > Lake > Sediment | place: USA: Wyoming | collected...
CTCTCTCGGCTGCGTCGCGATGGGCAGTGACGCCACTCATTGCCTAATGTGAACTTCCGTTGCAACGCCTATGCTCAGCGGCTGCCGTCAGCGCGCCAATATCATCGACAAAGGCAGCGCTGTAGTAGTAGTGTGCGCGGGCAAAGGGCGCGACGAGTGCGAGCGGGTTTCCCCTCTCACTGGGGTCATCAGGCTCGCTTCTCAGGCAGGAGAGACAGCAGACAAGGATCGTGGAAGAGCGAGACCAGCTTGCGGGTTCGGTGATCCAGCGCCAGTCCATGTCCCGCGGCAACGCGTGGTCGAGATCACCGGATCTGGACTGCAGGCGGTCGGCCCACCGCGCGAGGAGGCGGGGATCCACGACCGCCGCGCGATGGAACCCCGCCGCTCGCGCGAGCTCAACCGCCCTGCCGGGGATCGATATCCGGCTCAGTCCGAGCTCTTCTCGAAATCGTCCTTGCTCGCACCGCACACCGGGCACACCCAGTCAACCGGCAGGCCCTCGAAGGCGGTCCCCGCCGCTATCCCGCTGTCGGGGTCTCCCTTCGCGGGGTCATAGACGTATCCACACACCGTGCACACCCACTTCTGCATAAGCGCTCCTCTCTCGTGTGTTGGGCGCATGGTACCTGAAAACGGTTTCCATTGACAGCAGGTACCTTTTTCCATACGCTACAAGAATATGGGAGCCCAGGCCCCGAAGTCCCCTCCCCAGCAGAAGTCCTCGTTCCCGGCCAAGGCGCCAGGGTTCTTCGATCGGCTGCTCTCGCTGTTCGCCAGCGACGATCCCGAGAGGCAGAAGCAGAAACTGCTCCGCGATATCACCACCGAGCTCAAGAGAAGCCGCGCCCGGTTCTACAACCCGGTGAAGCAGACCGCGGAGCCGAACCTCGCCCGGTTCTTCTGGGAGATCTACAAGACGGTGGCCGCGGCGCAGGTATTGTTGAAAGGCGCGGAAGTGTCCGGCGCTCTCAAGATGACTCTCGTGGATCTCTCCCTCACCGAGGAGCAGTCCCTGCTGAGGGAACGGCTGACTGAGAAGTCCATCGACGAGCGCGCGAAAAAGGGCGCCGACCCCGCGGGCCTCGAAGCCGAGGTGAAGAGGGACGTGAAGACGCTGATGGAAGGCATCGACATGAACTGGATGAACGATCTCGATGCCTTGTTCAACCGCGTTCTCGTGTTCCTCGACCTGATCGGATTCGACTTTTTCTTCCTCCTGAAGAAGTTCGACCCGGGTCTCCCTGAACGGGACTTCGCGTACAATCCGCATTTCGAGACCCTCGAGGCGGCCTCCGTCCTGGAGGAGCTGCAGGATTTCCTCGAGATCCTTCCGAGCATCGATCCCGAGGCGGACTGGGACCGAATCCTCGTCATCCTCAAGGAGCACCGGGGCATGGAGGTCGTTGCCCGCGACTCGCTGCGGAAGGCCCTTCAGCTCGTCCGCGAGCTGCAGAGAAGCGGCGTCATGCTCCTCATGGTCCGGCACATTCTGCAGAACCCCGTGTGGAAGCCGATGGTGCGCACGCACCGAGAGCGGATCGTGGAGCCCTACCTTTCCAAGGTCAAGGCGGAGGCGGAGACGACCGCACAGAAAGTGGCGCACGGCCGGCGCAACGAAAAGCTGGAAGAGCTTGCGCGGGCCGTGTTCGGCTCCGGGGCGGTCACGAGGCTCTCGAACTACTCAGAACAGTCGAATCCCGAGTATGCCCAGAAGATGCTCGGCGGCTTCCTCCACGTGGCGGCTTTGAACTACCTGCGCGCGTTCCTCGTGGAGTACCTGCCGAAGAGCATCCGTGAGGTCGTGGACCTGCTCATCATCAAGGGCAAGTGGTCCAACAGCCAGCCGTCCAACCAGATGTCGGAGGCCTTCCACCAGCTGCTGACCGTGTCGGAGAAAATCGGCCAATTCGACACCGACCTTGCGGAGGACGGCGAGCTGGGACGCCGCTTGAAGACCATTGCCCTCCGCGCGGACAGGGACCGCAAGGCCCTGGTCCAGCTCCGCACGGCACTCCAGCAGGTGAACGACGAGGCGCGCACGATGATCGGCGACTCGGTGCAGCATTTCGTGTCCATCGCGCGGGTCCTGAAGCTCGCCCACGAGGACATCGGGAAGCCGAATCCCGCCTTCCTTGTCAACTGGAAGGAGCTCCGGCCGTCCTCGGACAAGGAGCTTCGTGCCGTCATCGCCACGGCCTACAAGAAGATTTACAATTTCGTCCAGCTCATGCAGATGTACAAATAGTTCCGGGCGCTCAAGCCTGTCCGCGTTTCCGTCGGCGGCTCTTCACCACGTAGTCGGGCAGGATTGCCAGCTTCAGGTAGCGGTCCCACACCGGTTGAGGAAGGTCGCGCCCGTCGCCGATGACGCCGCGGCAGGACGGTGAGCCGCAGCGGCACGACATGGTGAAATCCCCTTCGTCCAGCGTCGTGGAATAGTCGAAGGCAATCTCCTCCCCCGGGGCGATGTCCTTGATGGCCCGGAGCTCGGCCGAGGTCCCGGAGATCTTCACGCCGGCGTTCGGGTCGCAGGAGTGATTGAACAGGTCGTCCACGCCGCCCGACTCGCCGATGTAGAGGTCCGGTCCGATCTGCAGCGCATAGGTCGACGCGCTGGTCTGCGCGTAACGGAGGAACCGCCCGGTGAACCGCGCAATGAACCCGCCTGTCGGGATAGGCTTCTCTGCAAAGACTCCGCGCCCGTGCGTCCCGTCCCTGACCGCGAGCTTCATGCCGGCCCGCCTCCGCCCCCGTGAATGTTCACTACCGAGGGGATGGTCCTCAGGCTCTTCATCACCCTGCCGAAGTCTTCGCGGTTGTCCACCTCCACGGTGAAGGAGCCCCGCAGGGTATCCCCCTCGTCCTCCTCCAGCTTTCCCTCGATGAGGTGGCCGCCGAACTTCTTCAGGGCGCCCTCGATCTCGGAGAACAGGTTGGAGGTCAGGCGCGCGGTCACCTGGAAGCGCCGCGTGGACTTGGGAGACACGGTCTCCCACTCAACGTCGATGCTTCGCTCCGCGAAGTCCTTGATCGAGGCGATGCTCGGACACCCGATCCGGTGCACGGTGATGCCCCTGCCGCGGGAGACGTACCCGACGATTGTATCCCCGGTGGAAGGCGTGCAGCACTGGGCGATGCGGATCATGATGTTCCGCTCCTGGCCGATCCTGATGGCCACCTTGCTGGGGTCCCGTATCTGGGTCTCCGGCTCGGCCGGCACTCCCTCCGCAACTGGTGCTCCGGGCGCCCGGGCCTTCGTCTTGTCCAGAACGATCGTGTGCGGCGCTTCTTCGTTCTTGCGGGCGACGATGTTGCGGTCGAAGATCAGGCCGGGTTCATTCTGTGCGAGCCAGTGCTTCACCTTGGAGCGGGCCTTCGAAGTCTTCACGTAGCGCAGCCAGTCCAGGTGGGGATGCGCAGTCTTGGAGGTCATGATTTCCACGACCTGCGTGTTCTTCAGGGGCTCCTTGAGGGGAATGATCGCCCCGTCCGCCTTCGCCCCCGTGCACCGGTCGCCGATGTCGGTGTGGATGTGGTAGGCGAAATCGATGGCGGTGGACCCGTAGGGAAGCTCGACCACGTCGCCCTTGGGCGTGAAGACGTAGATGGAGTCCCGCAGAAGCTCCTTCTTGATCTCGTCCAGGAAGTCCCCCGAGACCGCTCCGGCTCCCTGCCATTCACGCAGCTTGTTGATGAGGGAGAGCTCCTTGGTCTTCTCGCCGTCCTTCAGCACGCCGCTCTTGTACAGCCAGTGCGCCGCGATCCCGTTCTCCGCGGTCTGGTGCATGGCATTGGTGCGGATCTGGATCTCGATGATCTTTCCGCCGAACCCCATCACCGTCGTGTGCAGGCTCTGGTAGCGGTTGGACTTCGGCATCGCAATATAGTCCTTGAACCGGCCCTCGATGGGCATCCACAGCTTGTGCACGAGCCCCAGGAGCTCGTAGCACTGGCTGGTGGTGTCGCACAGGACGCGCAGCCCCAGCAGGTCGTAGATCTCCTCCATCTGCTTGCCGCGCCGGCGCGTCTTCTGGTAGATCGAGTAGAAGTGCTTCGCCCGGGTTTCTATGATGATGGCGATGCCGGCAGCGGTGGCCTCGCGCGTGATCGAATCCTTCACGCGCTCCAGGTACTCCGCCCGCTCGCTCTTGCGGTCCGCCACGAACTGCCGGATCTGCTCGTACACGGCCGGCTGCAGGTGCTTGAGGCTGAGGTCCTCCAGCTCGTCCTTGATTCTGGAGATCCCCAGTCGGCCGGCGAGAGGTGCATAGATGTCGAGGGTTTCCATGGCGATGCGCGTGCGGTCCTCGACGTCGAGATAGCCGAGGGTGCGCATGTTGTGCAGCTTGTCCGCCAGCTTGATGAGGATCACCCGCACGTCCTTCACCATGGCGAAGAGCATCTTGCGGATGGTCTCTGCGTGCTGGAGGGAACGGGAGGACCTGCCGCGCAGGACGGAGATTTTCGTGACGCCCTGCACCAGGGACTCCACCTCCCTGCCGAACTCCTTGCGGAGGGCCGTCCGGGAGGTTTCCGTGTCCTCCAGCACGTCGTGGAGAAGCGCGGCGATGACTCCCTGTGCGTCCATGCGGATGTCCACGAGGATCGAGGCGACGCTCAGCGGATGGATGAAAAACGGGTCACCCGAAGCGCGCTTCTGCTCGCCGTGCAGCCGGCGCGCCCAATCGGCGGCAGACAGGATCTTCTGCCGCTCCTCCGGGGAGTAGGCGGAAAGCCGCTCCGTGAAGTACGTGAGGAGCTCCGCGACTTCGCTCGCGGCCACAGCGGGAGGGATCTCCCCTCGCTCGATCTCAGGCATGGACCGGCACCTGCGCCGCCGCATCCAGGCGGCCGGCGATGACCCTGCTGCTGCCGGCAAGGTCCTTCTCCACGTCGATGCTGTGGAACCCCGCCTGGTCCATGAACGCGTACAGCTTGTTGATCTGCAGAGGCGCCGCCTCCAGCACGAGCCAGCCCCCGGAGCTCAGCCGTGACGGGGCCGACCGGATCAGCCGCTCCGCGAGAGCCGTCCCGTCCCTGCCGCCGGCAAGAGCGAGCTCGGGCTCGCGCCATCCCAATTTGCGCAGGTCCGCTACCTCGTCGTCACGCAGGTAGGGAGGATTGGAGGCGATGAGATCGAAGGAACCGGGCACCGAGTCCAGCAGATCCGAGCGGAATGAGGGGAGGGCGCCGCCGAAGGCGGATTCGGTGCCTCCCAGGAGACGGTCGCAATTCAGTGCGGCGACTTCGAGCGCCGGCGCGGAGATGTCGGAGGCGCTCACCTCGAGGCCGGGTACCGCGCGCTTCACGGCAATGCCAATGCATCCCGACCCGGTGCAGGCATCGTGTATGCGCCGCAGCCGCGGATCCGCGCGGACGCATTGGAGTATCTTCTCCACGAGCACCTCGGTGTCGGGCCGGGGAACGAGCACCCGCTCGTCCACGTAGAAATCCAGGCCGTAGAACTCCTTCGCCCGCCGGATGTAGGACACCGGCACGCCGGAGCAGCGCAGGTCCAGAAGCTCCCGGAACCTTGTCTCGACGCCAGGCGGCGCCTCGTCCGGGAGCGAGGCGAGGAGCTTCTCCTTGGTCGTCTCCATGGCGTGCGCGAAGAGCACCAGGGCATCCAGGAACGGCGTCTGCACTTCGGCGAAGAAGAGAATGTTGTACCCCTGCGTGAGCAGGGACCGGACGGTCATGCATCATCATCGCGCGATCGAGGATCGCGCGATGATTCGGCCGGCAAAGCCGGCCGATGCGCGGCCTCCGGCCGCGCAGGGCTCTCCGATGTCAGCGCCGTCTCCTGCGCGTGCATGCGCAGGGCGTCGATGAACTCCTCGATCTCCCCCTTCATCACGGCGTCCAGCTTGTACAGGGTGAGGTTGACGCGATGGTCGGTCGCCCTGTTCTGGGGGAAGTTGTAGGTACGGATCTTCTCCGCCCGGTCGCCGGAACCGATCTGGCTTTTCCGCGCCTGGGCCCTCTCGGCGTGCTTGCGCTCCTCCTCCGCCTCGTACAGGCGCGCGCGGAGGATTCGCAGCGCCTTGGCCTTGTTCTTGTGCTGGCTCTTCTCGTCCTGACAGTGCACGACGATCCCGGAAGGAATATGGGTGATGCGCACCGCGGAGTCGGTGGTGTTCACGCTCTGCCCACCGGGTCCCCCCGCGCGCATGACGTCGATGCGAAGGTCGTTCTGGTTGATCTCGATCTCCGTCTCCTCCACCTCGGGCAGGACGGCCACCGACGCCGTGGAGGTGTGGATGCGCCCGCCGGCTTCCGTCACGGGCACGCGCTGAACCCGGTGCACGCCGCTTTCGTAGCGCAGGTGCGCGTACACGCCTCTGCCCGTAATGGAAGAGATGATCTCCTTGAACCCGCCGATTCCGGTGGGGCTGGAGGACATGATCTCGATCTTCCACTTCTGGGAATCCGCAAAGTACGAGTACATACGGAAGAGATCGGCGGCGAACAGGGCCGCCTCGTCCCCCCCGGTCCCCGCCCGGATCTCGACGATGACGTTCTTGTCGTCCAGGGGGTCCTTTGGCACGAGCAACACCTTGAGCTTCTCTTCGGAGACGGAGAGACGGCTCTCCAGGGCTGTAAGCTCCTCCCGTGCCATTTCCTTCAGCTCCCGGTCTTCCGCGCTTTCCGCAAGCTCCCGGTTGAAGGCGATTTCCGCCTCGATGGACCGGTAGCGCTCGAACTCCTCCACCTGCTCAGTGAGAAAAGCCTGCTCCTGGCGCAGCTCGCGGTACCGTTTCTGGTCCCGGATGACCTCGGGATCCGAGATGAGCGCCTGGAGCTCCTCGTAGCGCTTCCTGTTTCTCTGAAGCTTGTCGATCACGTGTCCTCTTCCCCTGGGAATCGTAACAAAAATGGCGGCCAGGGTCTACGCCGGCGGTTTTCCGGGAGCCAGGATCCGCTTGATTTCCTCGGCTTTCGCGCGCGCGATCGCGGCGTTCCGCGCTTCCAGGCGAAGGCGGAGCAGGGGCTCTGTGTTGCTGGGCCTCACGTTGAACCAGAAGTCATCGAATGAGATGGACACGCCGTCCATGCGGTCGACCTTCCCGCCGGGGAACCGCCGCTCGATCTCCTCCATTGCTTTCTGTTTGTCCGCCACCTCGACATTGATCTCGGGGGACTGCGCGTAGCGGTCCCTCAGGGGCTGGACCAGCTCGGAGAGGGGCCGGGCGCGAGAGGCGAGCAGACGCAGGATCACCGCGAGAGCGTAGGCCGCAGACTCGGTGTAGTAGGTGTCGGTCACCTTGAAGTAGACGTGGCCCGACGTCTCGGCCCCGAATACGGCGCGCGAGGCGACCATCTGGTCGTAGAGGAACGTGTATCCCACGCGGGACACCACGGGCTTCCCTCCCAGCTCCCCAATGCGCTCGGGGAGCACGCGAGAGGAGATGAGGTCGTACACAATCGCGGAGCCCTTCTGACGCGCAAGCAGCTCTTCGGATACGAGGCAGGAGAGGAAGTAGTTCTCGATCCCGCGGCCCTTCTCGTCGACGAAGAGAATCCTGTCGCCATCGCCATCGAGGATGACTCCGAAGGCAGCGTCCTGGCTCACCACCTCGCGCGCGGCCTGTGCCCGGGATTCTTCCTTGAGGGGGTTCGGGTCATGGTGGGGAAAGGTGCCGTCGGGTTCCGCATTCAGGATCCGGGCATCGATTCCCATCACCTGGGCCAGGCGTTTGAACACGAAGCCGGACGAGCCGTTGGAAATGTCGATGACGATCCGCTGGGACAGGTGTTTCCCTCCCCCTGCGGCGGCGACGAAGCTCACGTACCGTTCAAGACCGTCGGCTTCGGGAAAACTCTTCTGGGGAATCGATGACGGAGCCGGGATCCCCGACAGGAGCGTTTCCACGTCCTTCAGTCCCTTGTCGTAGCTCATTGAACCGCCCGACGAATCGAACACCTTGAAACCGTGGTACTCCGGCGGGTTGTGGGAGGCCGTCACCATGACGGCGGCCTCCTGCTTCCGATCCATCTGGGTGTAGTGCAGGAGAGGAGTGCTCCCCAGGCCGATGCCTGTGACGCCCACACCCTCGTCGAGGAGACCCGCGGCCAGCGATCGGTACAACTCCGCGGAGTGGACCCGGGCGTCGTGCCCAATGAGGAAGCTTTTCGCCTTCATGTGCCGCGGCAGGGCCCGCCCGAGACGGTAGGCCAGTGCTCCGTCGATTCCCTGGCCCCAGACACCGCGTACATCATAGGTCTTGAATACACTCATACTGATATACTATCAGGGAAGGGCTGGAAATTCAAGGGAAAGTGGGGCAAAATGGGCTCCGGTACACAGCCCGGTAACCACTTTCGACAGGAGGTGTTCATGCGAAAGTATACCCTGTTCAAACGGAGGGCGGAAGGGCGTGACCCGGTCTGGTATGTCAAGGTCTACGACGACCAGGGCAGGCGCAAAGCCTACTCGACCGGATGCACGCGCAAGGAGGACGCGGAGGACGAAGCGGAGAAGCGCTTCGGCAAGGGCAAGCGCGCGCCTGTGCTGAATGCGTTCATCGCGGAGCGGCACTTCTTCGTTCGCGGCGAGTGTCGCTGGCTCCTCCGCCGGGAGGCCGGCGGCCACGAGATCACCGAGAACACTCTGAAAATCTACAGGCACGCCCTGGCGATGATCGTGAAAGCCTTTGGAGAGAAGCGCCTGTCGGACATTCGCCTGTTCGACCTCGAGGGCTGGATTTTGCGGCTGGACATTGCCAGCTCGACGAAGAGCATCGTCCTGGGCGTCATGCGCATCCTGTTCAAGGAAGCCGTCCGCGAGGAGCTCATCAAGGAAGACCCTACGAAGCAACTGGAACCGTTGAAGGTCAAGCGTCTGGAGCGCGGCGTGTTCACCCTGGAGGAGCTTGCGAAGCTCTTCCCTCTCGACCGCGCGGAGCTGCTTCGGATATGGGGCGGGGAGATCTACGCGGTGTTCGCCCTCACGATGGCTACGGCAGGCCTGCGGAACGCCGAGGCCCGCGCGCTGCTGTGGAAGCACTACCTCCGGTCGGACCGGGCGCTCCTAGTCGAGCAGCAGGAGCAGGATGGAGTGATCACGCGCACGAAGGGCAAACGGGATCGCGTCGTGCTTCTCCCGGACCGCACGTGCTCCGAACTCGACATCTGGCGCCAAGCGACACCGTACGGGGAGAGGGACCAGTACATATTTCCCAATGCGCACGGCCTCCCCTACCACGAGCGGGCGCCTCAGGACTGGCTGCGCCGTGCCATCCCCCGCGCGGGTGTGGATCCCGCGGGCCGCGTCCTGGTCCCGCACAGTTTCCGGCACACGTACGTCACGCATGTCCGGCGGAGTATCCCCGCGGCCGCCCTCGGGGAGATGATCGGGCACGTGAACGAGGCCACAACCCTGGGCTACGATCACCCGAGCATCGCGCAGCGCGTCGGTGCCCTGGACGGCGCACGTGACGGAATCTCGCGGCTTTTGCCGCACTGATATGAACCGATTACTCGCGGAAAGGAGGTGATGAAGGCAAGCGGATAGATTGCAGAACGGCGTCTCTGGTATGATGGGGACGCCGTGGATAGGGTAGCTCCCGAAAGCCGGCTCCTTGACCGGTTTCCACGGCTTCACATTCAAGACGGCAATCTTCAAGGAGGTTGTCATGGTAGTGAAAATCTCAGAGCGGATCACGCTCACGGACGAAGCAAGCGAATCCAGCTACGGCATCCCGGTTGCGATCATCGGCGGCAAGGTCTACGGACCGGCCGACCTGGTGGGCAACGGAGGAGGGCACGCGGACCTGCTCGTCGAGGCCGCGGCGATCGCGGCCAGGTTGCAGGGCACGATCACGACCGACGAACTGACCTGGTGCGAACGGTTCTGGAAGTAACCTGCCTGGTTTCTCTGGGCCCGGTTCGCTCCCCGCGCGACCGGGCCCTCTCTATCATGGCCGCATAGCGGCGCTCCTGCTCCAGCGCGGAGAGCATCATGTCGATTCCGTAGCGGAAGCCGGCCAGGTCCAGGGCGTGGTCGTCCTGTTGCTCACGGCGCGCCGGCGGGAGAGAGCCGAGTGGCATGGTGCCGAGCATAGCAGTTCCTGAACATCGAGGCGAGGATAGGGGAGCTGCTACCCACAGTAGAAGAAATGGAGGCACCAGAGGTACGGAGGCGCGCCGGATCGGGAGAAAGATCGTTACCAGAAGGAACGACCCGTAGGCACGCCCATCAGGCCCGGACTATCCACCGCAACCCTGCCGCCGTCGCCGCTGTCATCAAGCAGGCGCGTGAGAACGAGGACATCCCCACCAAGACGGCAGTACTGATAAGTAACCCTTATGAGAAAAGTGAGGGCCGCCGACTCGAAACGACGGCCCTCGGAATCGTGGAGGGGGCAGGGCGGAACGGGAGTAACCACCGCTGCCCCGATTTCAGGAGTGGACCGCGTTGATCCGCCAACGGCGGGACGGGCCCTTCAATGAACCGCTCCCCGGCTTGCTGATACCGGGAGAGTTTTCTATGCGTGCGTGACGATCCGCGAGAACCCCCGCGTGTCGCCCATTGCCATGGCCAAGCGCGAGATGAAGATCAGCCTGGTCTGATTTTTCGTCGCCAGCGTGTACGGGTCGACCAGGATGCTGAACTGCGTCCGATCCCCGATCACCAGGCATTTCGGGATGGCGTACACCCCGCAAGCCTTGGCCGCTCCCGACACGGAGGGGCAGTTGGTACTCTCCACGATTGGCACTCCCCTCATGCCCATGGCCCCGCTGCCGAACAGCGGCCAGCGGAAGTCTCCCTGGCTGTTCTTCTCCACGGACAGGTACTCCGCCACACTCTCATGCATGTAGAACCGTTCCCTGCCCAGTGCGCGAATCCAGCTCGGCACTTTCGCCCGGGCCCGGACCAGGTCGGTGAACAAAATCTCGGAGAAGGCCGTGCTTCCCGAGCCGAACGTCGTGCTATATGCCGCGCAGTTGGAAGCGTAGATACCACTGAAAGAAGTGCTCGAATTGCCGCCAAATAGTGAGCTATCTACCGATTGGGCACTCGCTGAGCCGAACAGCCGAGTGAGCATGCTCGAAACGTCCATCATGGAGTCCTCGAGCAGCTCGTTCGAGCTGACGGAATAAGCATCGCATCGAAATGCAGTGAGCGTGATCTCGTTGAGCGTGGGTTCGCTGAGATCGATATCTTGAGCCTCCGAATGCCATCCGACCGACATACCACTCGTCACTCCCGGGACCTTCCGCACGGCGGCATCCATGCTGTAGGTCGTGCAGTCCGGCAGGATCACGCTCGCGCCCTGGATGAGCTCGAACAACTCCCTGCTGTACTCCGTAGCGACCAGGTAGCCCGGCGTCCCGCTCTCGGCCATATCCTTGGCCAGCCAGCCCTCGAGGCGCTCCTTCGCCTTTTGCTGGCCGCGATGCCCGTTGATCTTCGACAAGTACATGTCGTGCAGCATCGCCCCCGCGAGAATCTGCTTCGTCGCGGTCTCTGGTGTCGTGGGCACGTGAACGCCGTGCTCCTGCAGCGCCTTCATGGTCTGATCGCCGTAGTCTTTCAGCCCTTCCTTGAGCTGCTCGACGGTGATCGTTCCCGAACGGTAGCTCTCCATCAAGTCCTTCAAAGATTTCATGTGTTATCTCCTAGCCGGTTGTGCCGGCAAGAATTCCGGTTCGGGGATCCTCCCCATTGGGGAAGCCCTGAGCAGGATGTCCCGCTCGGCCTCCGATTCCTTCATCGTGAGCGCGCGGAGCTGAAGTTCGACTTCCTGAATCTCCTCGCCCGGCTCGCCCTCGTCCTTCAGGGCCTCGAGCACGGCGGCGTACTGCTTCGGTAGGGCTTCCTCACCAGGCAACCCCATCGCCCCGCAGACGCGCTCAAACTGGACATCGTACATCGCCTTCTGAAGCTCAGCGCTCAGTCGGTCGATCTGAGAGTCCGTTTTCGCCTCACCCATTTTCTCGCGGATCTCCTCGACCCGCTCCCGCAGTTTTTCAAGTCTGTCCATTCCTTCGTCCTTTCCGGCTTCATCCGATCGCTTGTCCCATCGCCGGCCCACCGCCATTAGGCAAGGGCTCGGCACTTGAACGCCGCGCAGGACGTCGCCCTATTGATTTGGAGCCCGCCAAGGGGCTCCGGTAATCATCTCATATCAGCCCTTCATTCCTCGTCCAGCGGAACACCTTCCGGCTTCGGAGGCGGAATGACTGTCACCGTATCGATGTGTAAATCGAGCTGAGTCTTGCGCCGGCCAAGAAGGTCGGCCAGGAGCACGAGGGCATCGATGCGCGCCGCGTTATCCGGCACCTCGGCGATTTGCTGGCCATTGAAAAAAATCCGCTTCGTGGCGTTGAGCGCAGCCTCCAGCTCGCGCAAGATTCTCAGTTCACCCAGGCCTGCATCCTCGAGGAGTGCAGCCCAATCGAGTTTCCCCTTAATTCGAGCGAACATGCGGGACGCCGGCGCCCGCGCGTGCTCGAGGTCCATCGGCTTCGTGGCAAGCGCCAGGTAAGAGGCCGCGGCGGTTGCCCCGCCGATCACCGCGAAGAGAAACCGCCGTTCGCGCATGGAAAGCCTTGCAGTGCGGACGCAGTTGTTGACTTTTGTTGACATTGCGCTGCTCAATTCAGTTCCTCATTTCCTCGATCGATCGGCACCGATCTACTAGCAAGCCGGACATGTACTGGGGGGTCAAGGACCACATTCCAAGCCGCCTCAAGGTCTGCTCTGCCTCGCATAGATCACCACACGTGAAGTCCACTTCCTCGGCGAATGGGAGCGGCTCCTGCGCCTCCATCTCCCAAGCATTTAGTATGATGTGCAAGGCTCGATTTGCCGTCACGCGCCCCTCCTCTTCAGCCAGGCCGCGAACGAATCAGCCCCGTCTCCTTGTGCCGCGGCTTTCGCCAGAATCGCGCGGAACTCCTCTGCCTTCATGACGGGCCCGCAAGGCTCGGTCGCGGGAGACGCGCGCGGCGGGCTGGGCACCGCGGAAATCTTTGCGTACTTCGAGAATCGCTCCGCAAAGAAAAACGGCGTGCAGCCGCGGGCATGATCGAGGGCGAAGGCACGGAAGGCCTGGACGACTTCGTACTCGCGCGGGACTTTCTTGGCCAAGTCCTCGATCTTGCGGATGAACTTCGGATCCCACCAGTCGTAGACCAGGCCGCTCTTCTCTCCCTCTTCCCTAAGCGAAGCGAGAAGGGGGGGGAGCTCAGGCTTGCGCTCGGGCGCCGCGCCCCGGGGCGCCGAACTAGATGGCGACATCACCCCCCCCTCTTCTAGTTAGTGAAGAGAATGTAATTAGTAGTGTACATTCCACGGGCACGGTGTTTTTGTGCACGGTCAACTCCCCTCCGTGTCGCTTTTTTGTGCACGGCGGAATTCGTACACCGTGTACTCGTAGCCATCGAAACGTCCATGCTCCGCACGGTTCGCCGTGCGCGTGCAGTATCCGCGCAACGCCAGTCGTTCGAGAATCCGGGAGATCGTGTTTCGATGCACCTTCAGCTCATGGGAGAGCTGCTGCGCGTAGATCTGCCAGTCGTCGGACTTGCTCATAAGCACGGCCAAGAGACCGCGTTCCTGAAGAGTCAGATCGGCATCGCAGAGAAGGCGCCGCGAGATCATGACGTAGGGATTCTCTCGGTTGTGACAGACCCGGACGATCGGCATCAACTTGATCCCTCCGCGGGCGCTGATATGGTCTGCTTGTCAGCGTTCGTCGCTAGCTGGGCCTCGAGGAAGGCCTCGATCAAGTGCACCGGCACTCGGATTCCAGAGCCGATGCGACAAACCCTGAGCTGCCCCTGGGCCGCCAGCTTGTAGACCATGGATGTCGAGCAACGGAGCATCTCAGAGGTTTCCGCTACTGTTAGTAAAGTCATGACAGCCCCCCAGCGCCGCTATGGCGCGGTCTCCTGCTTCGCCTGGAGGTGCGCGGCGACCATCGTCTCCCAGACTTCCTCCGCTGGCGCGTCGTGCGTGAAAACGCTCGGCAGGCGCGAGGCTGGCCGGCCCGAGCGCAACTCCGCCTGCCTTTCGGCGAGGACCCACAGGGCCGCGCGCTCAACGATCCGTCGAGGGGGAATGCCCTCTTGTGCGGCGATCGCAACCAGGAATCGGCCGATCGCCCCCGCGAAGAACGGGGAGGAATTCAGCCCGTCTCGCAGGGTTTCGCTTACCGTTGCGCCGCGAGCGGAGGCGAGCGTCTCGAGCAATTCCCGCTGCTCCTGACCGATGCGTGCATGGATCGGAACATCGTGTAGTTTTCCCATGCCCTAAGAATGGCACGGGGCTGATGGACAGTGGGAGGACTGTCCAAAGGTTTTTCCATGGCTTGACTCGTGTAGCTTGATTGTGGCATCGTCAAGGCACTGGGAGACCCGCCGATGAGCAAGCCGACAATCAGTGTCCTGGAGTTGCTTCGGGAGATCATGAATCCTGCGGACGGCCCGCGAATCGAAAGCACCGTGCTCGCCCTCCAGCGTGAGGTTGACGGCCGCACCGACGAGCGGGCGTTGCAGCGGGCGCATTCCGAATCAGAGAAGGCGCGTGCTCACGAGAAGATAGGCCAGGAGGTCGTCACGGGCGGCAGCAAAGGCCACCTTGCATGTTACGGGACGCCCGGGGAGAAGCGCGCAAGATGGGACGCCTACCAGGCGCACGTCGATGCCCAGCATATGCTTCATTCGTCCTGGAGCTACGCGGCGCTAACGAAAGACGCTAGTACGCGCCTCGGAGTGTCGCAAAAGACGATCTACAGGCACGTTCACAAGCCATAGACCGGTACACCCGGCGGTGTTCGGGAGGCCGAGTGATCCTATGGAAGCCTCGAAAACGTATCCGCTATGTATAATTTATGGGTTGACAGGAGGGCTTAAAGGGTGTAAAGTATGATCCTAATCGGCCCTATACGACGTATAGGGCGATCCCCTTTACTGATATATTAGCATCAGCGGGAGCCGTTGTGAAGCCGGGACAGTCGGATTGACATGGCCCGGGGCGGCTTGTACCTTTACACGGTCTATTCGTCGCGGCTTCATCCATCAACAAGTGGAAGGGAGAGATGGGACCGACCCTTATCGGGTTGCTTCAGGAATCTGTCGTCAAATATTCGTCTCTGGCCGTTCTGAAGCATGGCAGCACGGACGGCGGGCTGCGCACGGTGACGTATGCGGAGCTGTACGCGGCCGTCAAGGAGCTGGGAACGGGGCTGATCGCCATTGGGCTTGCCCCGGGCACCCACGTGGCCATCCTCTCGGAGAACAATCCCCGCTGGCTCGTCGCCGATCTGGCGATCCTCGGGTGCGCGGGCGTGGACGTCCCCCTGAGCACCGGAATGACGGACAGGGAACTCGAGCACGTGCTGACCCATGCGGACTGCGACATCGCCGTGGTGGAAGATTCCTCGTCGCTGCACCGCCTCCTTTCGCTCCGCCGGCGCCTGCCGCGGCTGCGCAAGATCGTGGTCATGGACTTTTCGGGGCCCAAGCCTCATGCCGGGACGGGTGACGAGCGGGTCCTCATCTACGCCTGGGACGAGGTGCTCAAGAAGGGGCGGACGAGGATCGCCCGCGGCGAGAGGCAATTCGAGCTTCGCGGCGCGAGCCTGACCCCCGCGGACACCGCCACGCTGGTCTATACGTCGGGCACGACCGGAAGGCCCAAGGGAGTCATGCTCTCCCACGGGAGCATCATGCACAACGTCACGAGCGTGCACGCGAGCATCAGCCCCGAGCCGGGCGCAACCTGGCTTTCCGTCCTTCCCGTGTGGCACCCATTCGAGCGGACTGTGGAATACTGCAGCCTGTCCTTCGGAAGCACCATCGCCTACTCGCGGCCGTCCGTGTGGAAGATCTTCGACGATCTTTCGGGAATTTCCCCGGAATACCTCGTCATCGTGCCCTCGCTCCTGGAGGCCATGGAAAAAGGCATCAGCAAGAGGCTCGGGTTCCTCCAGGGACTGCTGATCCGGTTCGAGAAGTTCTACCAGGTCTTTTCGGGCTTCATCATGGACCGCTATCCCCGCTTCCGCCGGGAGGAGAGGGTCCTGGAGATCTTCGCGGCACTCCCTCCCCTCGTGCTTCTCTCCCCGGTGAAGCTTGCATCTCACTTTGTGCTGCGTCGCCAGATCAGGAAGCTGCTCGGGGGAAGGCTGAAGGCCATCATCTGCGGAGGCGGGCCGCTCCCCGCCTACCTGGATCACTTCTTCGCCGCCATTGGCGTGAACATCCTGGAGGGCTACGGCCTCACCGAGGCATCGCCCATCGTCAGCATGCGCGCGGAAAAGGCGCCGGTGATGGGGACAGTCGGACGGCCCCTGCCGTCTACCGAGGTGAGAATCCTCGGTGAGAATGGAGAGGTCCTCCCCCCGGGCCGCAAAGGAAACGTCCTCGTGAAGGGCCCGCAGGTCATGCTGGGCTACTACAAGGACCCGGCCTCCACACGGCAGCTCCTCTCACCGGACGGCTGGCTGGACACGGGAGACAGCGGCATCCTCACCGTCGATGGAAACCTCGTGATCACGGGACGCATGCAGCACGCCCTGGTGATGCGTTCCGGCGAGCGCGTGGAGCCCGAGCCCATCGAGATGGTGATCCAGGAATCGCCGTACATCCAGGAGGCCGTGCTGGTCGGCGACCGCCGCGAGTCACTCGGCCTGCTGATCGTCCCCAACATGGACTGGCTGCGCCGGTTCGCCGATTCGCGCCGAATCCGCTGGGGTGACCCGAAGGAGCTGGTTGGAAACCCGGCGGTCACCCGTTTCTACCAGGAAGAGGTGCAGACCCAGCTGGTGAACAGCGGCATCCACTTCCCCGGCGGCACGACACAGAAGATTGCCCTCCTGCCCTCGGCATTCGAGGTCGGCCGCGAGCTGACCCGCACGCTGAGCAAGCGCCGCGAGGTGATCACAGAGATGTACGGCGGAGTCATCGAGAGACTCTACCAGTCTTGACGCAGTTCTTCAAACTTTCACCATCCGTCGAAACATCGGGCCGGGCAGCAGGATGCACCCGCCGGCCGGCCCTGTGACGGCGCTACGGTCTCTTGCCGCCGGCGTTCGAGCCGGCGTTGCCCGACCCGGAGCTCTGGCCTCCCCCCGCTCCCGACGAGGCGCCACCTGAGCGGCCGTTTCCATTCCCGTTGTTCGAAGCGGCCTGCGCTTTTGCGATTGCCTGAGCCGATTTCTGCGTCGCCTTCTCAACTGTGCTCACCACGTCACCGAGCTTCAGACGCATCGTTTCTGCGATCTTGCCCCATCCCGTGACGGGAGGGCCTTGCCGGAGCTGCAGGATCTGGTCGATGTTCTGGGACGTAATTCCTCCTGGCAGTGTTTCGGCCAGAGAGAGAAGAATGACGATCTCGCCATAGCCGAGGTTGTCATTCCGCAGCGCGGCAACCTGGGACGCGGTCACGTCGAACATGGTCTCTATAGCCTGCACGATGGCGGGGGCGCTGTCCGCGTTGGTGCCCACCTCGTCCAGGGTTGCGGCATCCTTGCCCAGCTGCGTTTCGGGGTCGGTTGCGGTTTGCGCCGATGCCGATGAAACGAGGACAAAGGACATCATGCCGACCAAAACGAAAACTATCATGGATCTTTTCACGAACGATACCTCCTTGGCCCTGAGTTTCCTGGGCCTGACATGTCCATACATACCACTCGCCCATCGTTTCGGTTGCATGTGACGCATGCAGCCAGGGCACCTCCGCTTTTTCGGTGGTATATTGCACTTGTCATGGAGGAAGGATCGACCACGGAAGCCAGACGCGGACCCGGCACTCCGGGTCCTGACGCCGAGGATCTTCAGGCGGTGGCGGAAACGCTCAGGGGAAACACGGAAGCCTTTCGCATCATCGTGGACCATCACAACGCCAGGATCTATCGGCTGGCGAACTCCTACCTGGGAAACCGGGAAGACGCGGAAGAAGCCTCCCAGGAGATTTTCTTCAAGGCCTTCCGGTCCCTGCGATCCTTCCGACTGGAAAAGCCCTTTCTTCCCTGGCTGTACGCCGTGGCGATGAACCACCTGCGGACACGATATGCCAGGATCCGGCGAGTCGAAGAGCGAATCGTCAGGAACGGCGGCGAGGTGCCGACCGCGGCTGCGGAGGACTCCCCTGCGGCCGTCGTGGAGTCCACCGAAGCTCGAGAAGAGATCAGGCGGGCTATTGCTTTTCTTCCCGCCGGCATCCGGGAGGCGGTATCCTTGTATTATCTGGAGGCACTGAGCGTGTCCGAGGTCTCCGTGGTGCTTGGCATCGGAGTCGAGAATGTGAAGTCACGCCTGTTCAGGGGCAGGAAAATGCTGAAGGAGATTCTCGGCCCAGGCGCAACGGGAGAGCCGTCGGCGAGGTAGAGTATGGTGGAGCAGAGTCATGCAGGAATGCGGACGCATTGAGAGCATCGTGCGCGTGTGGGAGGAGCGGGGAACGCTTGCCCCGTCCGACCTCGAGCAGATCACCCTCCACTGCGCGGATTGCCACGCCTGCTCGAAGCTTTACTCCAGGGTCCTGCCGCTCCTGGAAAGAGACGCGCGCGGAACTCGGGTCGCGGACAGTGATGAGCCGGACGCCGGATTCGCCGAGAGGGTCATGCAGAGAATCGGCGCGAAGGCGCCGAGAAAAGTGTTCACCCCCCTTTCGTGGGCTGCAGCAGCCGCCGCCTGCCTTCTCCTGCTGGCGGGCATCGGGGCCGGGGTCCTCGTCTACAGCGGCGGCAAGCACACTGACGAGGTCGTCGTCCACTTCGAGCTCGACGCGCCCGGCGCCCAAAGCGTCGCCCTTGTGGGGAGCTTCAACGGCTGGGACACGTCGAAGCTCCCGATGACCGATGCGAACAGGGACGGTGTGTGGCAGATCACCGTGCATTTGAAGAAGAACTCGATCAACGTGTACAATTTCGTGATCGACGGGTCCCGATGGGTCTCCGATCCCAAGTCTCCTGCCCAGGTGGACGATGGCTTGGGCGGTCTGAGCTCGATGCTGCGGCTCTGAGAGAGCAGCGCGGATTATGCGGCACCTGAGATTCGCCTTTGCCCTCATTCTGGCTCTCCTTGCAGCGCCTGCCCTGTTCTCCGAGAGCAGCGACGTGCGATCCTGGTTCCGGGACGAGCCGCGCGCACATTCGTATTCGGCGGTGGAAGCGGATGTCCTTCGCGTTTTCGACGACGCGGGAAAGGCAGGGCTGCCGCTTGGGCCCCTGATGGACAAGCTCCAGGAAGGAGCTTCGAAGGGCGCGGCCGCCAACGTGCTTCTCACCGCGCTGCGCGCTGAATCTCAGCGGCTTTCCATGGGACAGGCCATTCTCGATACACAGGGGGTCAGGTTCATCGACCCGGGAGATCGGGAGGAGGCCCTGAGAGCCATCAGCCTCCTGGTTGTCGATGGCGTCAGCGCACAGACGATAGAGTCCCTCCTCGCGCTGGCGGTGAGCGTCGGACGGGATCCGCTGGACGATGCGGAAGCTCTGAGAGTGCTGGCCCAAGTGAAGCTCTCCAGCAGGCTCGCGGACAACGACATCCAGAGACTGGGAGCAGCGCTTCTGAAAAGCCGGTTGCCGCGGGCTGCCTTCAACTCGATCCCGCCATTTCTGCTCAAGGCGAGCGCGCTCGGGATGAGCGACCAGGCCATCGAGGACATCATCGTCAGCGTCCTAGGTTCGGGGGGAAGCCTGATCCAGATGGAAGAGGAAATCCAGAAGCGGAAAGGCCTGGCATCACCCTCAAGCCCACCAGTGCGAAGCGGCTCGCCCGGCGGATCCGCCGTCGGAGGTTCTGCCGGCGGCGCATCGGCCGGAACGTCGAACAGGCCCGCGGGCGGCTCTCCCGGCGCGGGCCCGGCCGGACATCGGCAGCAGCGTTGAATCTCTCGTCTGGCCGGGCCGAAGTTCGGCCGCTATTCCACGATCGTGAAGATTTCGCGTCGTCCGGAATCCACCAGCGGCACGAGCTTCTGGTACAAGGCACCGATCCCGGGGGCGGACATTTCCTTTTGTGAAAATGTCTCGTAGTCGCTCAGGTCCTTGTGCGTGGACTCAAGGACGAGCGTATAGTATTGCCCGGTGAGGTCTGTAAGAAGCCGGGGACGGCCCTGCGCCTGCCCGGGGAAAGTCTTGAGCATTTCCTTCCAGACTTCCTTTGCCTCTTTCATCCTTCCAAACTTCACCTGGAAAATATCACGCACAAGTATCATTGATTCCTCCTCCCGTCAGGCCTGCGGAGCCCGACGCGGCGCATGGTTTGAAAGATAGTTCTCGCCGACGGAAGGAGCAACGAGGGAATTATCCGTCCGTCGAACGCCGTCTAGCTGCCGCAGACCCGGCAGGAGGAGTCTTTCACGATTTCCACGACTTCGATTTTCATCGTCTCCCCGTCCAGGAAGACGATCCTGTTCTCCGCGCGATCTCCGATCCCCGTCAGGTATTTCAGGACCTCGAGAGCCTGCAGACAGCCCATGGCGCCTGCGACCGCGCCGAGGATCGGGGCCGGGCCCGAAGGCGCGGCTGCCGGGCTGGGAACGCAATCCGCCTGCATGAAGCAGGCAAGGCAGGCAGTGTCAGGGGGACGCAGGAACGTGAGCTGGCCGCCGAGCCCCCGCACCCCCGCATGCACCAGGGGCAACCGCGCGCTCACGGAGTATCTGTTCAAGAGATGACGGGAGGGCACATTGTCCAGGCAGTCCAGAAGGATGTCGGCCCCCGCAGCCAGCTCCCCCACGTTCTGTTCCGTCATTTCTGCCGCCAGCGGCACCACCCGGACATCGCTGTTGAGCCGGGCGACCGCCTTCAGGGCCGAGGTTGGCTTGCGCATACCCACTGCGCGCCCGGAGTGGAGGATCTGCCTGTTGAGGTTCGACAGCTCCACCCTGTCGCGGTCACAAATGCGGATGCATCCCACCCCAGCGGCCGCGAGGTACAGGACGACCGCGCTGCCCAGGCCGCCGGCCCCGGCAACGAATACCGTGGCTTCTTTCAGCCGGATCTGTGCCTCCTCGCCCCACGAGGGCAGCACGAGCTGCCGCGCATACCTCGCCCGTTCCTTTTCTGTGAGCGCGTTCATCAGCGATCCCCCTGAAACAACGAATGACCGGCGTCCTCCATCAGGGCGTCCGGTCGATGGCAGTTCGAATGGCGCGAAGGACATCCGACGGCAAATAGGGCTTCTGGATGAATCACCGGACTCCCGTTTTCGCCATTTCCGCCTTGACCTCAGGATCGAGAAACCCGCTGGCCAGTATTACCCGCGCCGTCGGCTCGATGGCCTTGATTCGCCTGCACACCTCGTCGCCGCCGAGCTTCGGTAGTCCCAGGTCAGAGAGCACAAGAGCGATTTCCGACCCGTGTCGAATGAACATTGCAACACCTTCTTCGCCGTCGCGGGCCGTCAATACCCTGTATCCGCGATCAACCAGGATCCCTCTGACCAGCTCACAGAGCATCTCTTCATCCTCGATGAGAAGGATGGTCTCCGTTCCTGAAAGAATCTCAGCAGAGAACTGCGAAGCGCCCTCGGGGGATTCAATCGTCCGCACCTCCACGGGAAAGTAGAGCTCGAACGTGGTCCCCTTGCCCGGTGCGCTGTCCACCGCGATCATCCCGTGGTGGCTCTCGACTATGGAATGGGCAAGGGCAAGCCCCAGGCCGGTGCCCTTCCCGGCAGCCTTCGTCGTAAAGAAAGGATCATAGATCCGCTGCTTCGTTGCCTCGTCCATTCCCACGCCGGTATCGGCAACGCTCACCCGCACATACTCTCGTGCGGACGCCCGCGGGAACCGGGCAACAACCTCCTCGTATCCTGCGGTCGACGTTGTAATGGTGATTGTTCGGTTCACGAGAGCGCGCTCAGATTCCAGCCGCCTGCGCTCACTGATGTCAACAAAAGTCACGATGATCTGGACGATGCGATCATCGCTGCCGAACACCGGATCAGCATTCACCAGCACCCACACATCATTTTTCGTGCCGGGACGATGCACTCCCACTATGAGGTTCCTGAGGGATCGGCGTGCCGCAAGCACCTGGCTGACCGGATACTCCTCATGAGGCATGACGGTCCCGTCTTCGCGAAAGAAGTGCAACGCGGGATCGGTCGCCGTCATCTCCTGCAATTGATCTTCCGACAGCCCGAGAAGCTCTTGCGCCATGGCATTGGAAATCAGGACGCGGGTATCGGCCCCATGGACGACAACTGCTGCCTGGATTTTCTGAATCAATACCCGATATCTCTCTTCACTCTTTTGCAGCAGCTCCGCGGCACGCTTGCTTTCCGTGACGTCGCGGGAGATGCCAATGATGCGGTAGATGCGTCCGCTCTCGTCGTGCACCGGAATCAGGGTGGAATTGTATGTCCGTCGGCCGGTGAGAAGCTCCAATTCCACTTCCTCATCGATGACGGTTCCCGCCGCCACGCAGCGGCGATACTTTGCATTCGCGATTTCCGCCGTCTCTTGCGGAACGGTTTCCTCGGTGAGCTTCCCGAGGAGCTGGCTGCGAGGGAGACCTGTCGATTGTTCAAAAGCCCGATTCAGCTCGAGATTGCGGAAGTGTCCGTCCTCTGTCACCTCCAGCAGATACAGGGAGTCTGACACATTTTCGAATATTTCCCGGTATTTGAGCTCACTTGCGCGCAACGCCTCTTCGGCGCGGCGTTGAACGATGATCTTCTGCAGCTCATTCGCGACAAGCTGGATGCGGAGCACGTCGTGCTCGTCGTATTCATCGCTCTTGTTCCCCACACCGAAGATGATCCTGACCTTGTCACCTTCCAACACCGGAATGCTCATGAACCGATGGACGGGCGCGTGCCCTTCGGGCAGCCCCTTCCGGTTGGGAGAGCTCGCAAAGTCGTTGTAGATCACGGGGCGCTTGAGCCGGACACAGTCGACCCAATTGCCGGCACTTTCGATCGGATAGTGTGTGTCAAAGGCCGCCCGACAATTCTTCAGTGCCTCGCTGTTCCACGTCGTCAGAATGACGTTCTTCTGGTCGTCTGAGACAAGATGAAAGAAACCGATTGCGCTGTCGGTGAGCCGCACAGCGTGCTCAAGGGCGTAGTCGTAGAGCTGTTTCTCCGAGAGGAGCGGCGCTTTCTCGTACAGCTCGAGAAGCCGATTGCCGCGCTCGACTTCCTTGCGGAGGTAGCTGGCTCGTTTTCTCTGATCCATAGTGATTCTCCTGAAGCAGACTGCTTGCAGTACTTCACTACGCAGGAGCACGGCCGCAGTTCATGTGCTGCGATTCGCCTGACAGCGTCAGCCATCACACCGGAAATGTCAATGACGTGCTTCGACAGTCATTCGAGCGGTTCAGACGGCAGCGGCCCGTCAATGAGCCTACGAGACGGCCTCGCGCACCTTCTCCGCAAGCGCGCGGATCGAGAACGGCTTCGAGATGAAGTGCGCACCTTCCTCCAGCATGCTCCTCTGCGCAATGACATCGGCCGTGTAGCCTGACATGAACAGGCACCTCAGCCCGGGCCTGAGCGCCCTGAGCTGGGATGCCAGCTCGCGCCCGTTCATTTGCGGCATCACCACGTCCGTGATCACCAGCTGGATTGCCTCGCGGTTCTCCCCCATGGCACGAATCGCTTCCGCCGGGGTCTGTGCCGTCAGAACCGAGTAGCCGAGGCTTTCCAGCATCTGACTGCAGATTTCCAGGAGAGCTTCTTCGTCCTCGACAATGAGCACCGTCTCCGTGCCCCTCCGGGGCGCGTCCGCCGCACTTTCGATCGGAGCGCCGGAGCTCCCCCCTTCGGCGCAGGGCAGATAGACCTTGAAAGTCGTCCCCTCCCCCGGCTCGCTGTACACGTTGATGAAGCCATTGTTCTGCTTGACGATGCCGTACACCGTCGCCAGACCGAGGCCGGTTCCCCTGCCCACTCCCTTGGTCGTGAAAAACGGTTCGAAAACGTGGGACAATGTCTCGCTGTCCATGCCGGAGCCATTGTCGCTCACGGCAAGCTCCACAAACGCGCCCGGGACAGACCCCGCGTGTAGGGCGCAATATGCCTCATCGAGAACTGCTCTGCCGGTCTGGAGGGTCAGGGCGCCCACCCCCGCAATGGCATCCCGCGCGTTGGCAGCCAGGTTCGCCAGGATCTGATCGAGCTGGGAAGGATCGATGAGGACCTGCACGGGTTCCGGAGTCGGCTTCCACAGAAGGTCGATGTCCTCACCGATGAGCGGACGGAGCATTTTCAGCGTTCCCGCAATCGCATCGTTCAGATTCAGCACTTTCGGACGTACCGTCTGCTTGCGGGCAAACGTCAGGAGCTGCGCCGTGAGCTCTGCCGATCGCTGCGCGGTTTTCTTGATCTGTTGAAGGCTTCTGTGGAGGGGTGTTCCGGGGCCGACCTGGGACAGGGCGAGTTCCCCGTAGCTGGTGATCACCTGGAGCATATTGTTGAAGTCATGGGCAACTCCGCCGGCCAGGCGGCCGACGGATTCCATCTTCTGAGCCTGGCGAAGCTGTTCTTCCAGCTGCCGTTCGCGGGTGACGTCATGCTTCACGGCGACGTAGCTCGCGATCGCGCCTCGTGAGTCGCGTACGGGAGAGATCGTCGCGTTCTCTGTGTAGCGTGTTCCGTCCTTCTTCCTGTTCACGATGCGACCCGTCCATGTCTGGCCATTCGAGATGGTCTTCCACAATGACGAATAGAAGGCCGCATCCTGCTCTCCGCTCTGGAGAAACCGCGGGTTGCGGCCGAGGACCTCCTCCCGTGAATAACCCGTGACTGTTTCAAATGCGGGATTGACGTACTCGATCCTCGCCGCCGCATCCGTGATGACGATCATTTCCGCGGCCTGCTCGACGGCGGATGCCAGGAGCTGGCGGGCGGCCTCCGCCCGCTTCCGCGTGGTGATGTCCCGCGTGACCGTGAGGATTCCGATCGGCCGGGAGTCCTTGTCTCTCAGAAAGGATGAAGCCAGCTCGACCCACATCGTGGAACCATCCCGGCAGTACTCCTCGAGCTCGAGCAGGGTGGTCCTTGACGGGTCTGCTCGTCCGTCTGACTCCAGAGCGATCTGCTCGGCATATGCATTCCTTACCTTCTGCACGGATTCGGGCGTCAATATCTGGTCCAGCGATTGTGCCATGGTCTCCTGCGCGGTAAATCCGCGCAGCCTGAGCACCGAAGGACTCACATATTTCAGCTTCAGGTCGAGATCCGAGACGGCGATCGTATCCGCAGTGTTCTCGGCAATGAGACGGTAACGCTCCTCGCTTTCGCGCAGCGCAGCTTCGATGTTCCGTCGCTCGGTGATTCCCCGGTCCAGGTTCTGCGCCATCCTGTTGAATGCCGCAGCCAGTTCGGCAATTTCGTCGCGGCCTTCGATTTCCACCCGGTATTCGAGGCTGCCTCTGCTGATGAGGATCGTTCCTTCCTTCAGCTTGAGGATCGATCGTGCAATCTTGTGACTCGTGTAGAAGAGCACGCCTCCGCTCACCACGAGCATCGCCAGGACAACCACGATCGCGATCAGCTCGGTGCTGCGCTGGGAAGCGACTGTCCTTTCCTGGCTTTCGACGGTCAGACGTGATACCTCGTCGAAGAGAACAGAAAATTTCACGCCCAACAGGCGGTTGAGTCTTTCACTGAAGTCGGTCTGCGCGGCATCTCCTCCCTGCAGCTGGAACAAGGGCTGGTCCAGTTCCCGGTATTGGCGGATCAGGGAATCCACGCGGACCTTTTCCTCCGCATCCCCCGGATGAATGCCTTCCAGGAGGGTACCAAGCGAGTGGTAGGCGCTCTCCCACTGCTCGCGAGCTCGTCCTCGTGGACTCACCATGGAAGCGTCCCGGAGCGTATCCAGGGCGGAAATCTTTCGAACCAGCTCGGCATAGAGGTTCACTTTGACCAGATTGGCATCCAATTGCCATGAAGCAATCAGAATCGTCACCGAAATGATTCCACCCGCACAGAATACGGCCAGCATGGTCACCTGGAGCTTCGTTTTGATGCTCATGGCACGCTCCGCTATCGAAGAATCGTGTTCGCCCTGGGCTTCACGGCATTCAGCGCATCCATGGAAATCAGATGGAGGTAGTCTGGCGGGCTCGTTTTCCCGGCGGGATCCCGCCGGCTCAGCCAGTCGGCTTCATCCTCCATCGCCACGATCAGTGCCTGCTCCAGAGCGATTTCCAGCTTGCTCGTCACCCGGGCGACCGGGAGGAACTGCGGATCGCGCCCCCAGCGTTTGACGAGAAGGGACTCGGCTTCGCCGCGATGCGCCCTGATGTACTCCTGTGCCTCCAGGAGGGCTGCCAGCAAGCGCTCGCTGACAGCGGGGTGTGTCTCGATGCCTTCCTTCTTGCCCACGAGCAGCCAGTAGTAGTCCTGTGCGCTGCGCGCCGGCCAGCTTACCAGATTCGATCCCAGTCGCTTCTTGGCAAGGTAGAGCTGGTAATCGAAGAGGACGGTGGCATCTATTTCGCCCCGCACGATCGCCTCGAGGCATTGGGCATACGTGAGATTCACGTGTGACACGGCTTCGGGGGGGATGCGCTGGAGGATGAGAAATCTGTACAAGCTGAAATCAAGGGCTGAATTGCGCTGGCTTCCGACCCGCTTCCCGCGCAGATCGGCGAGTGTGAGAATTCCGCGGTCCTTTCGGGCGATGAGCTCTTCCGAGAATGATGTGGCAAGTGACGCGATGATTCTCAGGTTACCACCGCTGCCGGCATCGAGACTCTCGGTCACGAAACCGAATTCACTGGCCGTGGCAAAATCGATCCTGTTCTGAACGAGCGCCTTGAGCGCCACTGCCCCGGTCTCGTACAAATCCACGGTCGCATCCAGACCGTGCCGCGCGAAGTACCCCTGGTCCTCTGCGACCAGAATCGGTAGTGAGTAGTAGGCGGAAGTCGAGCCGATCCCTATTTTATCGGTTGACGCGGCGTTACGGGTTGACCCGTTCGGAGCGCGCTGCGCGGGGACGAGAATCGCCGCGACGGCGAAAAAAAGCGCGGCTCCGATCAAGGGAAGCATGCCCTTCGCTCTCATGCCGGGAACAGGAGGAGGGGAATGGCGCGTCTTTTCCACGGCAATCCTCCTGTCACAGGACGCCTCATTCGTCCTGCCATTCCAAGAACACGTCTGCCAACGGAGGGTATCACTGTCGAATCATGACCGCAAGCGCTGTCGGCCTGTGACTGACGCTCGTATGGTCGGTTCGGCGTCTGTTTATTTGATGGGCCTCAGACCTTCCTGATGCGGATGAGTGCGCTGTCGAAGTCCCCCGAGAGGGGAACGGCGAGTCCAGACTTCATCAGCCCGTCCCCGCTTCTCTTCCCGGCTGTCCCCTCGACCCGGTAGAGGCCCGCCGCGTCGAGCCCGCGCAGCCGGATCGCTTGTCTCGATTCTCCGCGCCTCTGCGAATGCAGGAACGCAAAGAGCACTGATTCGGTTCGCTCCCTGTTCACGTACTGGACCGCCGCGACATCTCCCTCGCGCGGCGAATGGAGTCGGTAGAGATCGCCGTTCTGGACGATCGGCCGGATCTCCTTGTACGTCCTGATCATCCCTGCCGCCGCATCCAGATCACTCTCTGACCATGCGTTGAGGTTCCCGCCGATGCCGAGGACGCCCATTGATGCGGAGTGGAACCGGAACTTGAGCGTCGTGGCGCGCTGGTTGATGGATTGGGGGGAGTCGGTGACCCAACACGCCATCGCCCTCGGGCTGTACACACAGGAGTAGCCTTCCTGGATTGTGAGCCGATCGAAGGGGTCCGTGTTGTCGCTGACCCAGAATTGATCGGCAAAACGCATCATGCCGAGATCGATTCTCCCACGTCCGTGGGTTACGGGGTGTCACGGGGAGCGAAGCACGACCTCCGCGCCAGGAGCAGCTCTGAACAGCGAAGCTGCGATGCCCCCGTTCACGCCGATCTCCAGGAGCCCGTCGCTCCCAATGTACCCGATGGGCTCTCCCGGGGAGACATCAGCGAATGTGCGGGCAAGAGCGAGCGGGGCATTCCCCGGCAGAATCACGCGCATCCCGGTGGCAGGCAAAGTCATGGCTTCACATGTCGGCACCCATGGGTGCAGCACTATGTCCGCACCAGTTCGTCGAAGCACTCCGATGCTGGTGACCAGGTTGCCGAATCGATCGACACAAAGGATCTCTCCACGAATCGCGGGAAAGCCGGGCTCGACGGCGAGGCGAGGATAGGGCAGCCGGACAAGTTCTGGTGCATCCGGCCCGAGATCCGAAATCCCGTCTCCCGCCGCCAGACGCGCGGCGGCAGGCGCAAAAATGTCCCTGCCATGGAATGTTGCGCTGGGCGCTTCGGCTCCCACGCGGGTCGGGTCGATGTTCACGGCGCGGAGCACTTTCCGGTCAGTGAGCACGTACGTGAAAAGCCCGTTGTCAGGGCCGACAAAGGTGAATCCGCCTGCCGACACCGCGACGGCCCGGCGGGGCGATCCGACGCCCGGGTCGACAACCGACAGGAACACCGTTCCCGAAGGCATGTGCGGCACCGCCTGCCAGAGGCGGAACGCGCCGGCCCGAACATCACCGGCCGGGACAGCATGTGTCAGATCGATCAGCCGGACACGGGGTGCAATGCGCGCAATTACTCCCTTCATGACTCCGACGTAGACGTCCTGCAGGCCGAAATCAGTCAGAAGTGCGATTGTCGAGACACCCGGATCCGGGCGATCCCGCTTCATGTCGGCCTCCTCGAGAGACGCCGGCATGATAGGCGCCCGAGCGCCGAAAAGCCATAGTCATGGAAAAGTCACCATCAGCAGGCAATGGTGTTGTAATAATACGGAAGTGAAAGAGAGGGATAGGCAATGCGCAGACAGCAGACGAGTCTCACAGCTCTCGGAATTGCCATCGCGCGCGCAGTGGAGAGCGAAAAACCCGAGGATGAAAGGATCTGTTGTGACCCGTATGCGCGTCGATTCGTCTCCGGATGGATGTACCGTATGATGCGATTCTTCATCCGCAGCGGTTACGCGGAATGGCGCGGGCCGGGTGTCAACAGCTACCTTCTGGCACGCGACCGGTACATCGATGACGTATTGGGCAAAGCCCTCGGTGAAGGACTGGAGCAATTGGTCATCCTGGGCGCCGGTTTCGATTCGCGTGCGTACCGATTCGACCTGGAAGGCCGGGTAAAGACGTTTGAGGTGGACCATCCCGCCACCCAGAAGAACAAGCTGCGCAGGCTCCAGCTCATTCTTGGTCAGATCCCCGAGCACATCCGCTATGTCCCCATTGACTTCAACATAGAAACCCTTGAAGGCAGCCTTCTCGGGAGCGGCTATGATGGTGCCCGAAAAACCATGTTCATCTGGCAGGGTGTGACCATGTACCTGACGCCGGATGCGGTGGACGCGACCCTTGATTTCGTCGTGCGGCACTCCGCCGCGGGCAGCGCCGTGGTTTTCGATTACGTCTTCCGCGCCGTCCTCGAAGGCGCCGAAAAGCACAGCGAGATCAGCAGCATGCGCCGCTATCGCTTCATGAGCGGCGAGGGCCTCACCTTTGGGATTGCCGAGGGCAGGATTGAGGACTTCCTGAGGGCTCGCGGTTTCCGGGCGGTAAAGGACGTGAAATCAGCCGATCTCAAGGCGATGTACTTCATTGGCAAAAACTCTGATCGCAGGATCGCGGACGGCTACGGCATCGCTACCGGTATGGTGTAAAGCAGCAGGCTGATGCTGCGTGATCGACACGATGAGCGGCAGGCTCAACGGGCGGCCGTATCACTCCTGAGGTTCGCGATCTTCTCCCGGGCCTGACGGGACCTTCCGTCGAGCTGCTCCCACCGTGCCATGGCCTCGACGTGCAGGCGGTGGTTTTCCTCGTGCCTCCGGCCCAGATCCTTCATGCGTTCGCCGTTCGCGTAGACCTCGGGCCGGGCCATCGACTCCTCGATCGCGCGCCTCTCGGTCTCAAGCGTCTCCAGCCGCTCCATAAGGAAGGACTCTTCCTTTTCCAGCGCGCGAAGCTCGCTCTTGAGGCGTTTCTCCTCGAGCCGCTCGCGCTGGACGGCAGTGGGGGCGCGTGATTCCGCCGGCTCGGTCCGAGACGTTTCCGGCGCATCGGCGCCTTCGCCTGCCTTCGAAAGGTAATACTCGTAGTCCCCGGGCAGGTAGCGTGCGCATCCGCCCTTCACCTCCAGCACCGCCGTCGCCAGGTGCGAGATGAAATGCCGGTCGTGCGACACGAAAATCACGGTCCCGGGGAAATCCTGCAGGGCCTGGAGGAGGACGTCCTTCGATGCGATGTCGAGGTGGTTGGTCGGCTCGTCGAGGATGAGCAGGTTCGCCGGTTTCAGAAGGAGCATCAGCAGGGCCAGCCTGCTCCGCTCCCCCCCGCTCAGCACTGCCACGCTCTTGAACACATCGTCCCCGCGGAAAAGGAAGGACCCCAGCAGCGTGCGCAGCACGGGAACCACGGAGGTGGGTGCCGCCCCCTCAAGCTCCTCGATGACCTGCTTCTCGCTCGTCCACGCATCCGCGTTTTCCTGGGAGTAGAAAGCGGGAACCACCCCTGTGCCCCAACGGAGCGTGCCCGCGTCCGGCATCTCCCTCCCCGAGATGAGCCTGAGGAGTGTGGACTTGCCTGCCCCGTTCACCCCGACGACGACGAGCTTGTCGCTGCGGGACACTTGGAAGCCCACGCCGGCGAATACCGGGCGGCCGGCATAGGACTTCGCGAGCCCCTCCGTGGAAAGCACGAGCCTTCCGGACGGAGGCGGGGCCGGGAAAGAGAAATGAATCGCCTTCACGATCGGCGGCACCTCGATGCGCTCGATCTTCTCGAGGGCGGTGATCCTGCTCTGCACGAGGCGCGCCTTGGAGGCATTGTAACGGAAGCGATTGATGAAGGCTTCGATGTGCGAGATTTCCTCCTGCTGGGCGCGCCATCTCTCCATCAGGGCGGCAAGCTCACGGCTTCGCATCTCCTCGTAGCGGCTGTAGTTGCCGCTGAACACCGACACGCGAGTCATATAGATCTCCGCGACGGCGCCCACCACCACGTCGAGAAAGTAGCGGTCGTGGGACACGAGCAGGAGCCCGCCGACAAAATCCGAGAGGAACTCCTCCAGCCAGGTGCGCGCCTCGATGTCCAGGTAGTTGGTCGGCTCGTCCAGGAGCAGAATGTCCGGGGCTTCGAGGATGGCACGGGCCAGGGCGATCCTCATCTGCCAGCCGGCGGAGAACTCGGCGCAGGGCTTGGAAAAGTCATCGGCCGAGAATCCCAGCCCGGTGAGGACCCGGTGCATTCCCTCCCTGCGGCTGTGATAGCCGCTTGCCTCGATCTTTTCCTGCAGCTCGTGGTGTTTCCACAGCAGGGCCTCGGCATCGGGAGAGTCGGGGGACAGGGCGCCGAGACGTTCCTCGAGGGCCGCGCTCTCCTGCACGAGGCGCGCGCCGCGCTCAAAGGCCTTCTCCGCCTCCTCCCACAGGGATGTCGTCGGCGAGTCGGGACCGGCGGCGGGCGTCACCGCAGCTGCCGTGCTCTGGGGAACGTAGGAAACGCGGGTCTCCTTTTCCAGCACGACGGAACCCGAATCCGGCGAAACTTGTCCGGCCATGATGCGCATGAGCGTCGTCTTGCCGCTCCCGTTGGGCCCCACCAGCGCCATCCGGCTCCGCTTGGCCACGGTGAGGTTCACCGAATCGAGGAGTTTCCTGTCCCCGAAGGCAACGGCCACTCCCGAGAGGCTGACGAGGGGCATCGGGCCGGCTACTGGGACTGGCTGAAAAAGATGACCACGGCGGAGAGGCTGGGGTGCGTCACGAAGAGGTCCTGCACGCTGTCCCTTGCCAGGGAGGTGAAGCGGAGGCCGCCCGCCGCAGATTTATAGAGAAAACTGACGCCGGATTTTGGGTATTCGTCGAAGAGGAACGTGATGGCCCCATCGTAGTCCGGCATGATCTCCTTGCGGACATGCAGCGTAAAATCCACGCTCCCCTTGCCTTTCGCGTCCGGTCCGATCAGCGTGGGAACGAGCTTTGAGAAACCGTCCCAGCTGAACCGCATGCCGGGCTGAAGGCGGATCGTGCCGTACGCGCTGCTGGCGAGTATCGCCCCCTTCTTCACCAGGCCGTCGTACAGGTCGGCGCGGCGCTGCTGTTCGGCGGCCACCAGCTGGGCCACGTCATCCTTCACGACGACATACAGCTCGGTCTTCGGCTGGTCCTTGTAGCGATAGGAGACGTTGATGCGCTCATCGTCCAGGACGTCGATCCGCAGGTCCGTGCCGGGGAAAGTGTACGAGGCAGACCCGGCCTTCTGGGGCTCACCCGTGTAGCGGAACTCGAATGTCGAGAGGGGAAGCACCAGCCTCATGAGCCTTTCTTCCGGGCTGGGGAAGAAGCCGACATCCTCCCGGAACATGGTCAGGTCGATGGCACCCTTTGCCACCATGTCGAGGAACCAGCTCGGCCGCCACGTGGTGCCCATGATCCGGGCCAGCACCTCGTCCTGGCTGAGAATGCGCTGGGCATCCGCGGCAGGGTCGGCGCCCGCGGTGAACGGCTTCAGGAAGTGCCCGAAACACCAGCCGGTAAACCCGTCCTCCGTGGCCACCTCGTACCAGTAGTCGGAGTAGGGCTTCACGGTGACTTTGTCAGCCGACCTGCTCACCACCTTCACAAGCTGCCGATACTGCAGCTTGTAGATGACCTTCCCCTCCTGAGAGGGCGCATCCCGCACGGGCAGCGGCGGCGTGTCCTCCTTCATCACCACGGCCCACGAGCTCAGGTTCGAAGCGTACGCTGCGGCGAAAAACCCTGCTTCCGACTTTGTGCGAAATATCCGGATCCGCCCCATGGGATACTCGCGGGGCTTTTTCTCCCCAGGGACGGCGATGAGGAGGGACGATCCGACAGTTGACTCCTGGACGATGGCGACGACGGCACCGGTCTGCGGCGTTCCGGCCGTCTCTCCCCACAGGACCACGCCGTAGCCGACAGCCCGCACACCGCACGAGGCCAGGATGAGGCCGCAGAGCACGGCAAATCCGGCGGCGAAGGTTCTGTGCAGCATGGAGGCAATACTGTTGCGGAGCGCCCTTTTATGCAAGAGGCGGCCCTTTCCTGCAACACTTGCCCCCGCACGGAAAAAACCGTATACACCACGGGGGAGGAACGCCATGGACGCACGGGAGACGCTGCGAAAGCTCGTCGAGGAGAAAAGGGACCAGATCATCGAAATGCAGAAAGACCTGACGGCGGTCCCTGCACTCGCGCCGCAAAACGGAGGAACGGGAGAGTGGGAAAAATCCCAGGTTCTCGTGCGCTGGATTTCCAGGCTCGGACTCGGGGCCTGCGATTCAATCCCCACCCCGGACCCGCGAGTGCCCCGGGGCGAGCGGCCCAATCTGCTGCTCACACTTCCGGGCAGGACTTCCGACGCGTCCTTCTGGATCATGTCCCACCTGGACATCGTGCCGCCAGGGGAATCATCCCTCTGGGAGTCGGATCCGTACACGCTCGTCGTGAAGGGTGACAGGCTGATCGGGAGGGGGGTGGAAGACAACCAGCAGGGTCTCGTTTCCTCGGTCATCGCCGCGCTCTGCGTCAAGGAGGCAGGGCTGCTGCCTTCCCGCACGGTGAAGCTCCTGTTCGTGGCAGACGAGGAGACCGGCTCAGAGTACGGGATCCAGGCACTCGTCAAGAAGCCCGGGCTCTTTCACCGGCAGGACGAGGCCCTCGTCCCCGATGGCGGGTCGGAGGACGGAACAAGGATCGAGATCGCCGAGAAGAGCATCCTGTGGCTGCGCTTCCGTGTCCGCGGAAAACAGTGCCACGCCTCGACTCCCCAGAAGGGCATCAACGCGTTCGAAGCGGGATCCCACCTCGTCGTGCGCCTGGGCGCCTTGGCGGGACGCTTCGCGTTCCGTGACCAGCTTTTCGATCCCCCACTCTCCACGTTCACCCCCACGAAGAAGGAAGCCAACGTTCCCAACATCAACACCATGCCGGGCGAAGACATCTTCTGCCTGGACTGCAGGGTCCTGCCGAGAGAGGACCTGGAGGAGGTGATGACGGAAATCCGCTCCCTCTGTGACGGGATCCAGCGGGACTTTAGCGTCGGCGTGGAGATCCAGCAGGTCCAGCGCGCCTCCTCGCCCCCGACACCGGCCGATGCGCCGATCGTCTCATCGTTGAAGAAGGCGATTCGCGACGTCTACGGCGTGGAGGGCCGGACCGTAGGGATCGGGGGAGGAACCGTGGGGGCTTTTCTCCGCAAGGAGGGGATCCCCACCGTCGTGTGGGGAAAGATCGAGGAAGCAGCCCACCAGCCAAATGAGTACTGCCTCTTGGCAAACCTCCTGGGGGACGCCCTGGTGATGGCGCAGCTGATGCTCGGGCAAGACTAGGACGTAGCGCGTTGGCGCGGTCGGCACTGGCGGGTCACTCCCCAGATATCGCGTTGCGCGCGGTGTGCCTGTGGCCTACCATCTACCGCGTTGACGCGGCTGGCACTGGCGGGCACGGCCATAGATACCGCGCTCCGCGCGGTGTGCATTAGCGGGGTTCGAGGCTGTCGTAGACGATGACGATCCTGCCCGTCTGCAAAAGGGCGATGTTCTCGGGCAATGCGAGAAGCTGGCGCGCGCCGTCCATGGAGATGACAATGTCCGTGTCATTGTCGCCGAACACCCCGCGGGCGGCGAGCCTGAGGGGCACATTGCCGACGCGGAGATCGGCGGCCGGGTCGTCGACGGCCTGGGAGTACCCCACCATGCCCCACCGGGCCAGAGACTCCGGCGCGCACATCCCCTTGTCCAGCAGGAGGTTCATCTGCTCGTCCCAGATCCGCGGGAAAAGCGCGGGCCGCGCGGTGACCATACGGGAAGTTCCGGCCGAGGGAAGCATCCCTCGGGCGAAGATCAGCAGGCCCGTGTAGGCGCGCGTGGTCACGTCGCCGAGCCTCCGGCGGATGAGAGTAGCCTTCGAGGGATACAAGGGCGAGCCGATTCCCTGTTCGCCGAAGAACGGGATGGCGTAGCGCGCCACGAGTGACGTGAAATCTTCCGTCAGGAACAGGTCCGTCCGCTGCGCGTGCAGGGCGATGTCATTGAGGCGCGCATACATTTCCGGGTCCGATTCGAAATAATCGGAGAGCGTGTGCGACGAGTCGACGATGAGCGGCCCGAGGGCGCGCGAAAGCGCTCCCGGCAATCGCTGCTCGAGGTCGGTTTCCGCATCCGACTTCGCGCGCACGAGGGAGGGCGTGGAGGGATCCAGCGCCCGAGAGACCTCCATGACGATGCGGGCTGCCGCCCAGTCCACGCGGCGGGTGATGGCCAGCCCCTGGTCCGTTGCCGTGCTGTCCTGGGCGATGACGGGCACGGCGGCCGCGGCAATCATCGCGATGATGCACCCGAGTTTTCTTCTCATCCTGATCTCCGTGGGGGAACCACTGGAACGAGCACCTTCGCGCCGAGGCGCAGCGCCCGGGGCGCGAGTGACGGGTTGAACTCCTGGATGAGCGGCACGCTGACCCCGTAGCGCAGCGACATCCCGTACAGCGTGTCTCCCTGCGTCACCACGTGGACGCGGAACTCGAGGAGCGGCACTTCCGATCCCGCCAAGGCAGCAGCGACTGCGTCGCCGTAGTCCGCGGGGACCTTCAGCTGGTACCCGTACGCCGCCGGCGGGGTGACGAGGAAGTTCAGCTCGGGATTGACGGAGAGCAGCGCGTCCAGGGGAGCACCCGTTACTCGTGCGAGCTTCCTTAAGTCGACGCACCGGTCCAGCGCGATCACGCTTGACGCGGGTGCCGTTTCCCATCCCACGTCCAGTCCGTACCGGCCGGCATGGCCAAGGATTCTGCACAGCGCCAGGAACTGAGGGACGAACGCTGCTGTTTCCCGTGGGAGCACTCCTTTTTTCCTCAATGCCCAGAAATCGCTGCCCGGGGAGCGCCGCAGGATCGCCGAAAGCCTGCCGACGCCGCAGTTGTACGCCGCAAGCGCGAGGTACCAGTCGTCGAAGATCGCGTAGTTCTCGGTGAGCTTCCCGAGTGACGCCTCCGTCGCCTTGCGGACGTCACGCCTCTCGTCCACCCACAGGTCCATGCGCAGGCCGTAGGGAGATGCGGTATTGCGCATGAGCTGCCAGAGCCCCGCGGCTCCCTGGGGGGAGACCGCCCTCTCCTGGAACCCTGACTCGACCGCCGGCAGAAAGCCCAGCTCCTGCGGCAGCCCCCGCTCCGCCAGGGCACTGGAGATCAGCGCCCGGTAGCGGCGGCTGCGGTCGAGCGCGTTCTGCAGCCACTCCCTCCGGGTGGCGAGCAGTCCGTCCACGAATCTTCCAATGATATCTTCGTCAGGAATGGCAATGGAGAACACTTCCGCGCCCTCGTGCCCCTGCGCAGGGCGGAGCGGACCGTCGCCGGCGTCGGCCGGCACCGTCTGCACGGGCGCAGCCGACGAGCCATCCGGGAACGCCGAAGCCGCCGCCCCCGCGTGGATGGCTGAGACTGCCAGGAGCACCGCGAGGAGCACGCGGCTCAGAGCTTTTCGCCGAAATAGATTCCTGCCCATTCCCACTGCATGTTGATGTCGGGATTCGCGGGGAAATCGACCTGTCGGAAGTACAGGTACCAGGTCGATGGCCTGAAATTCCACCCCGTGGTCCGAAGCGTGGCCTCCCGACCGTTCGCTGCGACGTCCAGCTGCGAGTCGATCGCGACGTTCGAGGTGAGGAGGTAGTTGATGATGTTGTAGTTCACGGTCTCGTCGCTGATGAGCTGCGTCTGGTCCCACGGCTCCTGGAAGAAGTTCACCTGCGCCTGGTACTTCCTGAGGCGCGTGATGTTCTTCGTGACGATTGCCTCCCTCACAGCGGCCACGAGGTCGTTCAGATCGGGGAGCAACCAGCTCTTGTCCGCGCTGTTGTAAAAATTGACCTTCTCTGAGGCGTCCCGCAGGGCGAGGGAGTCCCCTGTTACGTCGACGTCCACCGAGCCGATGAACTTCTGGTAGGCCTGGATTGACTGCTCCCACTCCCCCACTTCCTCGTAGCTTTTCGCCATGTAGTACCAGTTGATGCCCGGGCTCCGGTCGGGGAACCGGGAGAACAGCTCCTTGTAGTAGCCGATCTTCGCCTCGGGATCGGTTTCCAGGGAGAGCAGCTCCTGGAGGCATTGCAGGTGAATCGAGGTGCCCTTGACGAGCAGGTCGCCGTAGTTGGACAGGATTCTACGATAGTAATGGATGGCGAACGGCGCCGCCTTCATGTCGCGGTACGCGTCTGCCACGAGGAGAAGGTAATAACCATTGTAGATATCTGCCGGATTCTTCTCCACGTGCGTGGTGAGGAAGAGGATCTCGCGGTCGACCCGTCCTTCGTTTGCGAGGCCCGCGGCGATCTGCGTGATCAGCACGAACCGGTTTTCCTGGTCCTTCTCCCTGTTGAAAAGCCGGAAGAGCTCGCGGAGCTCCTGGTTCTGCTCGAATGCGCTCAGGTAGTAGCGCGTGTCAGCAACGGCGCAACCGGCGAGCGCCGCAACAAGCACGAAGAGTGCGACAATACGTGCCACCCGGCGATTCTCATTTTGCACGATGAAGGGTCGGCGAGGGGGTTGACGCGCACCAGAAACCGGTTGTCTTCTATCGGGCAAAATGAGAAGCGCTTCACCCGATCCACGATGAGGATTTCGGCCAGCCATCTGTGTTGCGGGATAGTAGCAGGAACGCGTACGGTTGGCAAGGCAGACGGGTTCTGATAGGATCGACCGGCTGATGAAAAATCACGGGTCTCCGCGGTATCCGAACATGCTTCTCGTGACCGGCGTTGCCGTCGCGCTCGCCGGGAGCATCCTGATGCTCTGGAACCTGGGATACCTGCCGCAGGCGGGGACGCTGTGGCCGGTGGCGGTGATTCTCACCGGGCTGGTCTTCCTCTACCTTGCGTGGCCGCGGCGCAGGTCGGATCGGTGGATCATCCCCGGCATGGTGCTCACCCTCGGCGGGATCGTCCTTCTCCTCATGAACACCGTCCTGCGTTCCCAGAGCCTCGTGCGCATCTGGCCGGCGTTCATGCTCGTCACCGGCGTCTCCCTCGTGCCGTATGGGCTGCGCAGGCGCGGCTCGGCGCGCACCGCGGTCGTCGTGCCCGGTCTCTTCATCTCCCTTCTGGCCCTGTTGTTCTTCCCCTTCAGCCTCCATCATTCCGAGGGGGGCTTCGCGGCGTTCGTGCGGCAGTGGTGGCCCATGATCCTCGTGATCCTCGGAGCGGTGCTGATCGTTTCATTTTTTAGCACCCGTCGGCCGAGTAGTAAGGTATGAACAAGCGGCGCATCCTCATCATCGCCGTGTCCGTGATATTCCTCTCTTCGGCAGGGATCGTCACGTTTCTCAGCGCGCAGGACGGCGGGGGGGTCACCTCGGTGGAGGCAGGCACAAGTGCGCCTGTTCCCGCGGCGCTCGAAACGCGGTATGCGCCCGACCGCATCTTCCGCACCACCGGCGGCGCGGTGTGGCGCGTCTCCCGTGACCTGGGGGTGCTCGCGTCGACGGACGGAGGATTGACGTGGGGAGCTCGCAACCAGGGCCTGCCCGTCCGGGCCGTGTACCCCTTCACCGTGGATGAGCCGCCGATCATCACCGGGCTGGCCATCGACCCGCTGGACAACAACCGCCTGGCCCTCACCACGCTGGACACGATCTTCGTTTCGGCGGACGCGGGGCTCACGTGGCAGAAGGTCGAGCTGAAGGACCCCATCCGTGCAAACGACCAGCTCACCTGCGTCACTTTGTCCCCCGGCAATCCCGGTACCCTTGCGATCGGCACTTCTTTCCACGGTTTCTTCGAGACGATGGACGGAGGAAGGACGTGGGTTTCGCTCTCCGAGTCGCTCACGCCTCTGAAGCTGGGCGGCGGCAACTATGAGGAGATCGCATCCCTTGCCTACGACCCGGCCACGCCGGACTTCCTCTGGTTCTCTCTGGGTTTCGGCAAGGGCCTGTTCGTCTATCACCGGGGGGAAAAGACGGTCGACCAGATCGCTCTGCCGCCCGACCAGGTCAACTCTCCCGTCCGCGCGATCTCCTTCAACCGGCACGGTCCCCAGGACGGCTGGTACCTCGAGGCACGGACAGACACCGCGCGCTGGGCGCTTCCGCTTCAGGCGGGAGGAATAAATCCGCCGAGGTACGTCGGCGAAGTCAATCCGCCGAGGTACGTCGGCGAAGTCAATCCGCCGAGGTACGTCGGCGTGTGGAAGCTGATCGAGCGGATCCAGGACCAGGTGGCCCTGGCCGCGGACAAGGTGGCGCGCATGGCCGCCGCAGCCGACAAGTACGGGATCTACGTGTCCTCGCGCTGGGCCTCCGGAACGCACCTGAAGACGCACCTGGATTTCCTCAAAGCGCAGGGCCTCAACAGCCTCGTCGTGGATTTCAAGGACGACGACGGCTATCTCACCTACGACACCCGGCTGGAGGAGCCGCTTCGCATCGGCGCCGTGCGGAAGCGCTTCTCCATCGAGGACATCGTGCAGACCGCGCACGAGAACGGGCTGTACCTCGTCGGCAGGATCGTCGTTTTCCGCGACAAGCAGCTCTACAATGCGGACGGCTACCAGTACGCCGCGTGGGACAAGGCGGCGGCCGGCCCCTGGCGCTACGTGAAGAAGAACGTCGATGACCTGACCGGCGAGGAAACGGTCTTCCAGGGTGAATACTGGGTCGACCCGTACTCCGAGCATGTGTGGGACTACAACATCGACATCGCACGCGAGCTGCAGGACAAGGGCGTGGACGAGATCCAGTTCGATTATATCCGCTTTCCCTCCGACGGTGACATCGGGGGGATCATGTGGCGGTACCGCAAGCCGGGCATGGGCAAGATGGAGGCCCTGGAATCCTTCCTCGCCAAGGCGAGGGAATACATTTCGATCCCGATCTCCACGGACGTCTACGGCTACTGCGGCTGGGCACGGATTTCCAACTGGGTGGCGCAGAATATCGAGATGTATTCCCGCTACGTTGACGTAATCCAGCCCATGTTCTACCCCTCACATTTCCCGCGGGATTTCCTCAGCACAATGGACTATCTCCCCCGGGCGAAGTACATCTACGAGGAGGGAACGAAGCGCTCCGCGTACATCGTGGAAGGCCGAAGCGTGATCCGGCCCTACGTGCAGGCATTCCGCATCGGGGCGGAAACCAGCTTCTCACCGAAGGTCTACTCCACGTATCTCATGAACCAGGTCCACGGCGCGCTGGAAGGCGCGGGGTCCGGGTTCACGCTCTGGAACGCCTCCAATGACTACTACATGGTCACCGTCCCGCTGGGACCGATCATCGCCCAGAGCACAGGCGCGGAGGCGGCCCGGTGATTTTCCGCGCGGCACCCGTGCTGCTGGCAGCCGTCCTTCTCGCCGGTTGCTCGACCATGGGTCAGCCGCCGGACGAGGCCGGAGAATCCGTTCCCTCTGATGCTCTTACACATTTCGGAACAGGCGAGGCCCTCCTCGGCCACGTGGTGAGCCTCATCGCCGCCGGTTCTCCGGCCGCCCTGGCCGAAGGTATCCGGCTGGCCGCCGCCGCGGATGATATGGGAGCCCCCGGTGCCGCCGGAGCAGGCATCGTGGGAAGCACGCTCCTGCGACGATGGTACCCCGAGTCGGCCGGCTCGTCCTCGGGGTCCGGGCTCACGTGGGACGCGGTGAACATCACGAGCCCCTTCCTGCAGCGTCTGGCGCCCGCCCTCCTGCTCCTCGACCCGAACGCGGCCGCCGACGATGCCCGGGACACCGCACTGCGCGTAAGGCTGGCAGAGGCGGGCGCCCTGCAGCCGGAGTCGCCCCTGCCCCCATTCTTCCTCGGCCTGCTCGTGGAGAAGGGCTCAGGGAAGCCCGCCGATGCGCGCGTCCAGTTCGAAGCCGCTCTGAAGCGTTCCCCGGTCTTCTCACCCGCGGCCGCTGAACTTGCCGCGACGATCATTCGCTCGGGCTCCGCTCCGTGGGAGCTGCCCCTCCTCCAGCACCTTGCGTCCCTGCTGCAGACCGAGCCGCAGCGTTTCGCCGCGCTTGCGCGCGCCGCGCTCGCCGCGGGCCGGCCCGAGATGGCCGCGGACGCCGCCGCCCAGGGGCTGCTGCGGGCACCGGGGAATCCGGAGTTCGCGCTCCTGCGGGCGCAGGCCCTTGCCGCCGCGGGAGACTGGTACCAGTCCCTGTGGGTCCTCGATGCGCTGCTCCGCCTGCAGCCCGACCTCTCCGAGGCGACACTGTTAAAGGCCCAACTGCTCCACGACGGGCAGCAGAACGACCCCGAGGCCCTCGTGGTGCTCGCGGACGCCGAGGCGCGCTACCCGGCGGACGCCTCGTTCCCCGAGCTTCGGGCCCGCATCCTCCTGGACGAAGGAAAAACGGAGGAGGCGGTGACCGCGCTTCAACATGCGCATGAGCTTGCCCCGGCGAACCTGGGCATCCTTTCCCTCCTCGTCTCCACCTCGACACGGTCGCAGCAGTGGAAAGAAGCGGCTTCGTGGCTCGCCCAGATACCCGAGCCGGCGCGCACCCCGGAGCACCTGCGGCTGGGGTGGCAGATTTCCACCGGTCTTGGTGACAATGCCCAGGGACTGGCCTTCGCCGCGCGGCTCTTCCAGAAGACGAAGGATGGGGGGGCGCTTGCTCTGGAAGCGCGGTCCATGCTCGGAGCGGGCCGACCGGCCGACGCTATGGTCGTCATCGACCATGTCCTCCTGTCGATGGAGCCGCAGCCGCCCCTGGCAAGCGAGCTGCATTTCCTGCGTTCCCGGGCCGGGTCCGCCGATCCCCTCCTCGACCTGCGCACCGCGCTGAGGGAAAACCCAGACAACGGGGAGGCCCTCGCGGCCATCGCCGAAGTCCTGGCAGGGCAGAAGGACTACCGCAAGGCCATGGAGTATGCGAAGCGCGCCTCAGCGCTGGCCCCGGACAACGCCGCGCTTTCGCAGAGGGCAGGAGAATTGTCCAGGCTCGCGGAAGCGGGACAATAGCACCCGGAAGTGACTCAACCGTCCCTCATTGGCCCCGCACGGACGCGGCGGGCCATGAACCTCAACATCATCCTCGGATCCAGCGGCACCCTGTTCGTCACCGTGATCGCTCCCGGCACGATCATGAACGTGTTCTTCAAGAACCAGCTCGGGGCCTCCTCCGCCAGCCTCGGGCTCCTGGTCGCCGCAATCAACCTCGCGTCGGTGCTCAACCTCCTGTCGATCGTCATCTTCGGGAGACTGCGCAGGGTCAAGCCCTTCTGGATCGTCGTGACCACCGCCCACAGGGTCCTCGGGTTCGTTCCGGCTGCTGTCGCCCTCGGCGTGGCGCATGGGGGAAGCAGGGTGGAGGGTGCGCAAGCCATCCTGCTGGCGCTGGCAGTGAGCTGGCTCTTCGCCAACCTCGGCACATCGGGCTGGTGGCGGTGGATGGCCGACCTGATCCCCGAGGACATCCGGTCCACCTTCTTCGGCCGCCGCTCGGCCATCATCAACGGCGTCACGATGATCTGGTTCCTGCTGGCCACCGTCGCCCTGGACCTCTTCAAGAACGCCGACATTTTCACCGTCTACTGCGTTCTGTTCGCCGTGGGAGGCCTCGGGGGCGTGCTGGAGGCGGTGCTCTATGTCTTCATGCCCGAGCCCCAGCCCCGGGAGCCGCGGCCCGCGTTCCGATGGGCCGACATCCTGGAGCCGGTCAGGGACGCAAACTTCCTGCGCTTCTCCCTCTCCGTCGCAATCTGGCTGTTCTCCGCGAACATCCTCGGCCCCTTTGTGGCGCCTTTCATCACCGCGCCGGAGGGGGTGGGCGCTCCCAACACGTGGTTGGGGATCATGATGGTCATCACACAGGCGAGCTACGTCGTTACCTCCACCTCGTGGGGCATGCTGATGGACCGCATCGGCAGGAAGCCCGTGGTCTTGCTCGGCAGTCTCTATCCCCTGAGCTGGCTGGCCTACTTCTTCATCACGCCGGGCAACTTCGTGTGGATCCTTCCCGCAACCGCCCTGATCCAGGGCCTGCTGAGCCCGGCCATCCTGGACGGCGCCGGGCAGCTCATGCTTACTCTCACGCCCGGGAACAACAGGACAGCCTATGTCGCGTGGTACGTGATCATCGCCGGCGTGGTGCCCGCGTTCGGCGCGCTCCTCGGCGGCAGCCTCGAAGATGCCCTGCGGGGCATGCACGTGCGGATCGCGGACACGATCCCCGTTGGCGGTTTCCAGGTCGTCGTCCTCTTGTGCTTCGCCGTCTCCGTCCTCAGCTCCTTCATCCTCTCCCGCATCAGGGAGGGCCGGGAAAAGCCCGTGGGGTTTCTCCTCTCGGTGCTGATGACCCCCCAGATCTTCCGCACCTTCCTCACCATCAACGTGCTCGGCCGCGGCGAGGCATCGAGCAAGGTGGCCCGGGCGCTGCGCTCGGTGGAGAAGAGGTCCGGCGCCATTGCGGTGTCGGACATCATCAGGAGGCTCGACGATCCCGATGACGAGGTGAGGGAGGAAGCGGCACGGGCCCTGGGCAGGATCGGTGCTGCGGAGGCCGTCGAGCCCCTGGTCCGGCATCTGCGGGATCCTCACTCCACGATCCGTACTCCGGCAGCCCGTGCGCTCGGACGGATCGGCGATCCACGCGCGATCCCCCGGCTCGTTGAGTGTCTCGAAGAACCCTCGGAGGACCTCGCGGAGGCCGCCTGCCAGGCGCTGGGCAGGATGGGCGCACGAGAGGCGATGAAGCCGCTGCTCCGTCTCCTTGGAGAGGAGCGGACGCAGCGCGTTATCGTCGCCGCAAGCGACGCCGTCTCGCGGCTGGGCTCGTTCGAGGCCGCACTTGAAATCCTTCCGCGCATGCATGCGGCGGCAAGCGCCGTTCTGCAGAGGCAGTACGCCGTCGCATTAGGCAACCTCCTGGGAAGACCCGGGGACTTCTATCCCATTGTCACGGGGGATTCCGCAGCCCGCAGCGTGGCGCTGGAGAGACTCCAGCAGGAAGCGCAGAAAACCCTGACCAGACTCGCAGGGGCGGGGAAGGCGCGGCCGGATTCACGGGAGGTGCGGGAGGCGCTGGCCCGCGGCTGTCGGAGGTTGAAGGAAGCCGCAGGCGCTGCTGACCATGCTGCCCTCATCGACGAGCTGTACTCCGTTCTCCTCACCCTCTGCCGCATGTATGCCGGCCGCGAGGTCCCGGAGGACGAGTCGCTGGGATTCGCGTTCATGCACAGCCCCACACTCGGGCTGGGCCTCTGGTTCGCCACCGAGGTGCGGTCGCGCCTGGATGGCTTGCGGGGATCCGCGCTCCTGGAGATCGACGCGCTTCTGGGGTTGTACTTCCTCTCCGTGTACCGCGACGGCGTCGAAGAGGACGAGTAGAGAGCTACACGCGGCGCGGCGGCCCCGGGGGGGGCCGCGGGAACGAGCGGCGGGCGAACAGCATCATCATGCCGGCACCGAATGCGAGGAGTGCGGCGATCAGCCAGAAGATGCCGTTCAGCGAGAGGGCGCCGGTGGAGTACAGGAAGGTCCCGATGGACGGCCCGGCCAGGCCCCGGATGCCGAAGAGGGTCCAGTGCAGGCCGATCGCCAGTGAGAAGCTGGACGCATCGGACAGAGCGATCATGCAGAACAGGGGAACGAGGTCCCACCCCGCGTTGGCCAGGCCGGACAGGATGCTCATGGGGAGCAGCTGGGAGCTGGTTCGCGCGAGTGCCATTGCGGCGAACCGCCCGGCATAGACCAGGGCCACGACGGAGAGAAGGGTGAAACTGTTCACCCGCTTCAGGGCCCGGGCGAAGATGAAATACCCAGCCACGCTTGCCAGCGACACCACGGAGCCCAGGAGGAAGCTCGCCTCTCCGTACCCGATGTGCAGCACGTCAACCATCCAGATCGGCTCGAGGGGCACGGCGAGCTTGTCCGGCATTGCACAGAGAAACAGAATCCCGAGAAAGAGCAGGAGGGGACGGTTGCTCCCCAGGAGGCGGAGCCCCGAGCCGGCCGAGCGGACGCGGGGCTCGGGAGACAACTCGGGCTCTCTGCGCACCTTGATGGTGCTGAAGGTGAGACTGGAGAGCACGCCGAAGACCGCGGCGACGAGGAAAAGCCATCGCACGATATGCTCGTTCTCCACGAGGACGATGCCCGCCGCGGCGGAGAAGAGTGCCGAGACGATTGTGACGAGGATGCGGATGTTTCCCATGAGGCGCCCGCGGTTGGCGTTGCCGTAATTCCTCCGCATGATGCTCGCGTACGCCGGCCCGCCGAGATTGACCAGGAGATTGAAGGCGGAGGCGATCACGAGAAACGGGAGGGGAGTCCGGGCAAACGCGAGCAGGCCGATGAGCCCTCGGGCTGCCACGCCGGGCCACACGACGAAAGGCATCTTCGACCGGTGGGCTGCCGCGTGTCCGAGAATCACCCCGAAGAGGGCGCCGACGAACTGCATGGTCACCATGGCGGTAATCGCCTCGGGACTCATCCCTATGCGCCGGGCCATGATGGTGACGAGCGGCAGGGCGATGCCGGCGAATATCCCGTAGAACGTGCCTGACCAGAGCTCACGGGAGAACGTGATACGGTCCGTGAGGGGGAGGCGGGAGAGGTAGCCTTTCAACATTCGGGGTTCAGGAAGCCCTCATACCTTCCACCCGCGCTCCGCGAGCCACTCGATGGATTCGAAGACGGCCTCGAGAGAGCCGTAGCGTGGTTCATAGCCGAGGAGGCGGCGCGCCTTCTCGATGCTGCAGGAGGGGCTGTGGGCGATATGGTCCCACGTGGCAGCAGCGTCCGACGCCGAAACTGTCTTTCTCCATTCCTCCCATGGCAGGAAGGTGAGCGCCGCCTCGTGGCCGAACCACCGTGCCGTGCGCTCCGCGTACCCGCGAAGGGTTACCGCCGCAGGAGAGACCACGTGGAAGCTCTCCCCCACCGCGGCGCCGGGATGCTCCAATGCCCTGCAGAAGGCCTGCGCGACATCGTCGGCATGGACGTGGTGCACCGTTTCCATGCCGAGGTTCGGCAGGCAAAGCGGGCTGCCCTCGGCGAGCGTCCTGAAGACGTCGACAGTGAAGTTCCCTGCGGGGTTCAAGGGTATCCACCCCACACCTACAATGTGTCCGGGATGCAGGACCGTCGCGGGAAATCCGCTCGTGCGCGACTTCGCCAGAAGCCATGCCTCCATCTCGGCTTTCCGGACACCGTACTCCCCGAATGGCCGCCGTGGCATTGCCTCAGTGACGGGGACCACTTCGCTGTGCCCGTGGACCCAGATCGTGCCGCACGAAACATAGTGGCCCACCCTGCCCTCGAGGTGAGAGACCAGGTGCTCGGCGCTCTGCCTCGTGAAGCAGATCAGGTCGATCACCGCATCCGCCCCGATCGATGCGATGCGGCGCCCGAACTCTCCGGATGTCTCCTCACTTTCACGGTCACACTCGATGCAGGAAACGAAACGCCAGATCCCGGGGTCGCGGTAGGGCTTCCTGCGGGCACGGCTCACAGACACGACCTCGTGTCCTTCCTGCACCAGCCGGGGCACGAGATACGTTCCAATGTGCCCGGTCGCTCCAATGATCGCGATCTTCATGGAAGGGATATGATAGTGAACATGACGAGGCCCGACAAGAGGCGGGCTGATGAAAGTCGAGGCGCGACGCGTTATTTCGAGTGAGCAGGAAAAAGGTCAGTGTACCGGCCTATCCGCCCTGCCAGGTCAACCCAGGTCTCCCGATTGCTGGTGAGCTTCGGAGGTCTCGTCGATCCCGTACCCAGCCGCTGCGCCCACGGGCTAGTTCATCAGTGCCGCTGGAGTGCCGTGCACCGGGAGAAAATCCTCCCTTCGATCAAGATCGTGGTCGCAGACTCGACCTGCTCCCATGAAAGCCCGTCAGGCCTTCAGCCCTGTCGTCGCCATGCCCTCGACAATCTTCTTCTGGAAGAAAAAATAGAAAATAATCTGGGGAACCAGCATCATGATTACCGCACGCATGACCGCAGCCAGGTCTTGCCCGTATTGCTGCTTGAAAAAGGAAGCCGCCAGGGGAATGGTGAAGTGCTTGATGCTGTTCAAGAGGATTGATGCCAGGGTCCACTCGTTCCAGGCCCAGAGGAAATTAAAAATGATCAGTGTTGTAATTACTGGCATGATCAGCGGCACAATAATGGTAATGAGTATTTTCAGCACGCCGGACCCATCGATAATCGCAGCCTCCTCCATCTCCAGAGGGATTCCCTTCATTGTTCCCACAAAAACGAGAGTATTGAAGGGTATCGATCCGGTGATGTAGGGCAAGGGGAGCCCGAAAATGCTATCGGTGCCTATACCCAGCGGAGCAAGCTTCAAAGCGATGGTATACACGGGGTACAGGATAATGAAGAGCGGAACAGCAGCGCCCAGAAGAAAAATATAGTAGAAAAAATTGCCAAACCCTTGATGCCGATGGTGGAGGCGCCCGATAGCAAAGGAGCTCGGGAGGTTGATGAAGATGCAGCCAAGAGTCGTTATTGTGGTCACGATGAGACTGTTCTTGAATAGATTGCCCATGTTCGATTTCGTAAAAGTATCGATGTACAAGGCAAAATTGAAATGAGCTGGCAATGCAAGAGGGTCGCTATAAATAGTGGTATTATCTTTGAAGGACAGAATGAAACCCCAGATGAAGGGAAAAAACATTACTGAGCATATCAAGACGGCTCCGATGTACAAAAAGATCCGTCTTTCCTTCATCGCGTCCTCCTAATCCTCAATTCTCTTCGCGGTTATCTTCAGGAGTCCCACGGAGAACACCATGAGCACGGCGAACATGAGAAAAGCGATCGCGGATGCATAGCCCGCCTGCCTGGCCGCAATCAGTCGCTCATACATATACGAGGCAATATTATGGGAGGTGTAATTCGGACCTCCATTCGTCAGTATATATACGGTTTGCAGACTCTGTATCGCATTGAGAACGATATACACGGCGACTATTTTCAATGTTTCCTTCAACATTGGCAATGTAATAAATCTGGTCTTTTGCCAACTTGACGCGCCATCCATCATCGAGGCCTCAAACAGCTCTCTCGGAATCATCTTCAGGCCCGCCATGAATAATACCGAATAGAAGCCGACGGCTTTCCAGCTTTCAATAATCGTGACCGTGTAGGGAGTCAATACCTTGCCCCCGATCCATTGAAGGGCAAGCGCGTCAAGGTGAACAGACTTCAGGAACGTGTTCATGATCCCGATCCCGGGATCGACAATAAAGAACCATATAAGAGTTGTAAGGATTATTGATAGAATATAGGGCGTGAAGCACATAAGCTTCACAATATCGCTTCCGCGAAACTCCAGGTTGATGAATAATCCCAGCAGGAAGGAAAGGGGAATAATCAGGATGAGCTCGCCAACCGTGATGATTGCGGTATTGTTGAGGGCGATGAGAAGATGTTTGTCGGCGAGCATCGCTATGTAATTGGCGAACCCGACAAAGCGCCCCGGCCTGAAGGTCGCTTTGTTTGTGAAGGAAATAATCAGCGAATAGAAAATGGGGTACACTGTATAGACGCTGAAAAACACAAGTGCCGGAGAGAAAAAAAGAAGCTTAATCCAGCGCTTGCAGTATTTGAACATGCACGAGCCTCCTCCGTGACATTGACAACACATTTTTCATGAAAACCAGGTTTCTCTATGAGAGATCCCTGTCGAACGATATCCCGTCCCTTGGAGGCTCATCGTTCGACAGGGATGGATAACAGCTTTTCTTCTTCTCGGCCTACTTATTCTTATGCATTTCTTGAAGCTTGGCGAGAACGTCATCAATCCCCGCATCGATCTTGGCAAGCTCTCCGGGGATGTCCGCTGCAGTCATGCTTCCATTCATGAGGCTGTTCTCAAGGTTTCCTCTGACTGTTCCCCAGCCTAGAGTCCAGAGATCTCCGTTTGTCTCCCAACGCCGATAGGGCGCATAGTCCGAGTTGTACGTTGGGGTGACTGTATTGTCCTGGATGAGAGCGATCTGCTGTTTCATGATATTTCCCAACTTGGAACTATCATACTTCACGCTGACGGGCAGGATTGATCCTACGCCCAGAGCAAGCGGGAAGCCTTGAGCAGAATAGCGCCACTTGTTGAAAGCGATGATCGCTTTGAGCTTGTCCGGGTCATTTGCGACGTTTGCACTGAGTCCAAAGCCGTTGGGAACTGCTCGTACCTTGAGTTTCTGGTTATACGGGGATTTTGGGAAAGTGATACCCCAATTGAACACATAGTTCTTCTCAAGGGGCTGCCCAATAATCTTTCCGAGCTGATCTGACGGAAGCGTGATTGCTGCGGCCTTGCCGGAATTGAACAGACTGCACGCCTGATCGAAGGACATGGTGGAGTTGTTCTGCGGGAAGGCGCCCAGAGCGTACAATTCCGCCTCGGCGTAGTAGGCCTCCTTGAAATCTGCATCCTGGGCTCTCAGCGTATGAGTCTTGAAAAGTTGATCAGCCTGATCCCAGATACCCCAGAGAACCAGCCAGTGCTCAAAGCCCCACACCGCCCAGCCTTCTTTCGATCCATAGGCGATCGTGGAAATCCCGTTCTTCTTGAAGACAGGCACAGCCGCCTTGAGTTCATCATACGTGGTCGGAATCTTGAGTCCGTACTTGTCGAAGAGAGCTTTGTTCCAGACCCAGCCCTGTACCTGGCTCTCCGAAGGGAATGCAGCGATTCTGCCGTCAGGAGTTGTCACTTCATCCAAGGCGTTTTTTACAAATGTGGATTTGAACGCGGCATCGTAGTACGGGGTGAGATCGAGCAGGGATTTCGTGCTGGTAAGGTAGTCAACAAAGTGAGCCCCGTTATCCCAGAACATGTCGGGCAGGGTATTGGATTGGACCATGATCAACACCTTCTGCTGGAACGTGTCATGATCGAGCAGCTGGTATTCGATCTTGACATTCGGATGCGCCTTCATGTACGTGTCGATGGTAACCCCGACCTGATCGGTTTCCCTGCCGATGAAGGTCTGATAGGTGAAGGTTACCTGTTTGGATTGGGCGAAGGCCGGCATGCCGATAAGGAGCATACAGGTTGCCACAAGAACCAAAAAAAGCAGTCTCTTCATCTCGGAATCCTCCTGTTCTAGATGCTTGGTCATCGACGACGACCCATTCAAAACATCGTGCTCCTTGGCAGGTTTTGACTGCCGTCACGCCTGAAATCGATCCCGGTACTGCCTCCTTCCTGCGGCTTTTGCCGAGTCTATGTTGATCCAGGTAATGGCAAGTAATCCACCTGGCGAGGATACTGCCTCATCAACGTGGGGCCTCTTCCAGGCAAATCCTACTACAGCCCATTGCCGATGTCGACTGTTAACAAAATTGAACTCGATAGAAATGTCCCCCAATTTGCGGGTCCGGCAGATATAAGGCATGATTGGTATATGAGGTTTGACCCATGAAAGGGTTCTTCAATCGGCTGCTTCGAATCCATCTGAAGGAGAAGCGTTTCGCATTTGAGGACATCCCCGATGCAGTTCTGGAGCAGTCCCTGGGTGGGAAGGGCCTGGGCATCCACTTCCTGCTCTCGGAAAACCTTGCGGGGATCGATCCTTTCTCCCCTGAGAACCATTTCATCATCACCGTGGGCCCGATCACGGGAACGCGGATGTGGAGCCAGTCGCGCTTTGCTGTTTTCTCCAAGAGCCCGGCGACAGGCGGGTACGGCGAATCGTATTGCGGGGGTACGCTCGCTCCGAAAATCAAGGGCTGCGGGGTCGATGCCGTGATACTCGAAGGGGCATGTGACTCACTTTCGTTTCTCCGTATCGACGAGCATGGCGTCTCTTTCCATGACGCTTCAGCTCTTCGCGGGAAGGATGCCTTCGCGAGCGAGGCCTTCATCCTGGAGAGCGCCGGAACCGGGGCGGGGGCCATGGTGATCGGCCCGGCGGGCGAAAACAGGGTCCGGTTCGCCTGCATCAAGTCCGACCGATGGCGCAGCCTGGGGCGTGGCGGACTGGGCGCGGTCCTCGGCTCCAAGGGGGTCAAGGGGATTGCATTCAACGGGAACCGGAAAGCCGAAATCGCGGACGAGCTGCTGCTGCGCGAGATCATTGGGAACATATCCCGCACAGCGAAGGATTCTCCAATCACGCTCAATTACCAGCGGTTCGGGACCCCCAACCAGGTCAAGGTGACAAACGGGCAGGACTGCTTCCCGACGCGCTATTGGGCCTCAGGCCATTTCGAGCAATGGCAGAACCTTTCCGCCGACTACATGCAGGAGCATTTCGAGGTGAGCCGGCACGGCTGCCCGAACTGCTTCCTGCAGTGCACGAAATTGTCGCGGGTCAGGGAAGGCAGGCACGAGGGATTGGAACTGGAGGGACCTGAATACGAGACGATCTACGCGCTGGGCGGGCTGAACTGCATTGATCGCCTCGAGGAGGTTGCGTTCCTGAACGACCTCTGCGACCGGCTGGGGCTGGACACCATGACCGCCGGAAACGTCTCCGCCTTCGCGGTCGAGGCCTTCAAGCGCGGGAAGACGGATTTCCCGATCGACTACAACCAGCCGGATCGGATCGCGGCGCTCCTGCGGCTGGTCGCCCGAAGGGAGGGCGTCGGGGAGGTGTTCGCAGACGGGGTCAAGGGCGCGGCAGAGCGGCTGAGCCTGGAAGACATCGCGATTCACGGAAAGGGACTGGAGCCGGCGGGTTTCGACCCCCGTGTGCTCAAGGGGATGGGGCTCTCCTACGCCACCGCCGCCCGCGGGGCGTGCCACCTTCGAGGCACATTCTACAAGGCCGAGCTCTCCGGGGAGATCGCGAAGGAGCAGATCGAAGGCAAGGCGAGGCTGCACATCGACTACGAGGACCGGGCCGCTCTCTTTGACTGCCTGATCCTTTGCCGGTTCTTCCAGGACTTCATCCTCTGGGACGAGCTCTCCGCGCTCGTGCGGGCCTCGACAGGTCTGGCGCTTGACAAGGCGGAGCTGGCGCGGATGGCGAATCGGATCACGCAGCAGACCCGCCGGTTCAATGCCAGGGAAGGGATCGGACCCCTCTCGGATACTCTCCCGGAGCGCTTCTTTCGCGAGAAAACAGCAGAAGGCGCGTCGATCAGCCGAGCAGAGCTGGAGTCGATGATCGCGGACTACAATGCGATCCGATCCGGACGGGAAGCAGAGGAACAGGCGGATGCTGATCGTCTTTGAGAGAAGCGCCGTGCCTCTCCAGGGGCTGGAACCGCAGGCCTCGATCGAGCTCGATGAAGGGACCAGCATCCGCGAGCTGCTTCGCCGCTATGCAGACATCGCCGGAGAGGAACCGTACCTCCTGCCCGTCGTGAACGGCCGGATCAGCCGTCTCGATGACATCTTGTTGGACGGCGACCGGTTTGGCCTGTTCCGCCTATCCGCGGGCGGGTGAGAATCCGCTGCGAGGGACATTTCTAAAGAGTGCCATTGTGCCGTCTCCCTGCTCCTCAGGGTGAGCCTTTCGTTGATAGGATGAGGGAAGGGAGTCGGAATGGTTTTCGGGAAACTTGACATAGAACCCTTCATCAACCCTGCCGTGCTCGATACGGCGACATGGGACCTGGAAGCAGCCCGCGGGGAAATCATCGAAGCCCAGGGGTACTGGTCCTCGGTGCACGACAATGCGGTTCATGGGAAACCTCTCGGGAATCCGGCGGGACGGAGACCCGCGGTGAGCACGATTGTGAAACATGGGACACAGGCCTTTTTCCTCGCCGAGCTGAACGACGGGCAGAAGGTCTTCCTTCAGACCGGAACCCCTGACGCTGAGCGGCTGCTGGGTGACCCCTTCTTCCAGCTGTCGCTGGGAGCCGGGAAACTGCTTGCGGCATATTCGACTGATGCCACGCTCATCGACAGGTTCTGCCGCGTGCTGAAGCCGGCAAACGCTCCACGAGCACTCGGCCGCGTTCCCCGCCTCGGGATCGGCACGCGCATGTCCACCAGGGTATGGCCGGGTATATTCGCGGCAATGGACCGCAAGGGGTTCACCGCGAACACCATCCAGAACTCGGTCCGCGAGCTCAATCTCCTCGAGGACCTGAAGAGCGGCAGGGAACCGGTGCGCAACTATGCCAGCGGCTTTGGCATGATCGAGAGCGGGTACACGGGGAGCACCTTCGAAGGGCTCTGGGTTGCCGGGGTGCTGGCAGCCCTCCAGCACGGCACACCCCTCGTCTACGGAGCGGACGCCGACCACATACAGATAAAACGCACGGACGCCGAGCTCGAGAATGTCACGCGCGTGATCGAGGCCGCCCGCTATTACACCTTTTTCACCATGGACGTTGCCGACATACTCTCTTTCGAAGCGATGGAACGCAAAGGCGAGGGGGAGTTGCTCCTTGGCCAGAAGGTGACAAGCGAGAGGGAACGCCACGACATCCTCTCCTATCATCGGGAACCCGTCAGGATCGGTACACGCCAGTACCGGCTCGACGCTGATATCGTGGGGCGCTGTGTCGGAAAGTACTGGCGCTCGATGGAATCGGTTTCGGCGCTGGTCCACCGCATCTCGGCCCTGCGCGAGGGAGCCCCCTTCGACCTGGAGTTCGCCTTCGACGAGCATCCTCCAGAGATCCCCGGCCCGAGCTGCATCAGCGAGGAATCGGAGGTGATCTATGTCGCCCGGGAGCTGACCCGTCGGGGCCTGCCCGCCACGCACATTGCCCCGAATTTCGGCATCGAAAAGGGGTTCGACTACAGGCTCGCGGACGGATTTCCCGGGCTGCAGGCTCGGGTGAAACCCATTCACCACATCGCCGAGGAAATGGGCTGCCTGCTGGACTTCCATTCCGCAGATGACCTTTCTAAAAACGCACGTCGCGCAATAGGACGCGCAACGGGAGGGAGACTGCACTATAAGATCTCTCCCATGCTGCACTTTATTTTCGCAGAAGTGATCCGGGATCATTATCCGGATATCTTTCTTCGATGGTGGAACGACGCGTTCGACTACGCGCGGGCCGAGGCAGACAAGGGTTCACCGCTTGCCGCCAATTGCCTTTCGGAATACGAATCCCTGGAAAAACCCTCCCCCGCGCCGTCGCATGAAGTTTTCCGCCAGTTCTTCTTCGCATTCCCCGGAAGGCGCGATGCATCAGGCAGATTCATGAACAGGGAGATGTTCTACACCCTGGACAACGGGTTTTACCAAGAATACACCAAACGGGTGGCATCCCACCTGTGCGAGCTTGCCGACGACCTGTTTGCATGAAGAGGAGGGAATTCCATGCAGCTTTTTCTCGACAGCTCTGATCCCCGGGAAATCTCAAAGGCGAAGGATTGGGGAGTGCTCGACGGGGTCACGACGAACCCGACCCTGATCGCCCGGGGGGGTGGCCGCGACAGCAGGGAGATTCTGCGAAAGGTCCTCGATGCGTCGCCGGGACCAGTTCTCTGCCAGGCCATCGGGTGGGAAGACAGGGACAGTCTCATTGCGCAGGCGAAATGGCTCCATGGTTTCTCCGACAAGATCATTGTCAAGCTCCCGATGAGTATTGCAGGCATCCAGGCCCTGCTCCAGCTCAAGAAGGACGTCCGTGGCATCCGGATAGCGGTGACACTCGTCTCCTCGATCGCCCAGGCATACCTCGTGGGAAAGTCGGGAGCTGACATCGTCGCCATCTTCAATGGACCGCTCGACCAGGCCCTGGACCAGGAAGTCGAGCTCGTGGCGCCGGTGCGGAAAATCTACGACAATTATGGATTCACGACGAAGATCCTCTCCTGCGGACGCTACCCGAGATCGTTCGGGCAATTCGCTGTCGCGGGGACCGACATCTGCACGCTGCGGTTCGAATACCTGGCCTTGCTGTTCGAACACCCTTTCACGGAGAAGCGCATGCGGGGGTTCATGGGGGATTGGGAGGGTGCGTTCGGGAAAACCACCTGGCCGTCACCAGGGGAATGACATGCGCGTCCTCGACCTCTTCACCCTGAAAGACCGCGTCGCCATCGTAACCGGTGGCGCGCGGGGGCTCGGACGCCAGCATGCGCGTGCCCTTGCGGAAGCCGGCGCGGCGGTCGCCATCTGCGACCTCCTGGCGGAGGAGGGTGAGAGCACGCGCGCCGAGCTCTCCGTTCTGGGGGGGGAAGCCCTTTTCTCCCGGGTCGACGTCACCGCATCCAGTGAGATCGACTCCTTCATCGGCGAGGTGATGCGCAAGTACGGCAGGATCGACGTTCTGGTCAACAATGCGTCCATGCCCTCGGAAGGGTGCCCGCTCGAGGAAGTCGGGGATGATCTCTGGAGGAAGATCATCGACACGAACCTCTCCAGCATGTTCTACGTCGGCACACGGGTCGCGAAGCGCATGAAGGAGGCAGGGAGGGGGAGCATCATCAACATCGGCTCCATCAACTCCTTCGTCATCAGCAACATCGCGCCGCGACACAACGTGACCTACTGCGTCGCGAAGGCCGGGGTGGCCCACCTGACACGCGGGATGGCCGCCGAGTGGGCGCGGGACGGTATCCGCGTCAACGCTCTTGCTCCCGGCTACATCATGACCGACCAGACGGCAGCGAGCGCAAAGATTCCCGAGGTCTACGAACGAAACCTCCGCAACACTCCCATGGGGCGCTACGGGCGCCTGGATGAGCTGAAAGGGGCCATCGTCTTCCTGGCGTCGGACGCCTCCTCCTTCATGACCGGAAGCGTGCTCACCATCGACGGCGGCTACACGGTCTGGTGAATCGCACGAGGATGGAGACGGTGGATGAGTAAGAAGGAAGACTTTCGCCTGCTGCCCCTTGCGGAAGTCGAGAAGATCGTTGCTCGATTCGAGAAGCGCGTGAACGATGCCCAGCGCGTGAACCCGCCGACCAAGGAAATGGTGCGCCGCGCCATCCACGGGAAAGGCGCCCCGCGCTGCCCCGTCCGCATGAAACGGCTGTCCCTCGATATCGTCATTCGCCATGCTGACGCGCTGGCAGACCTCTTCTGCGAGTTTCCGGACGACGTGATCATGACCGCGCCCTACGAGATCAGCATCGGCTACCAGCCGCCCGACCGAAAAGACCGGATCGACCCCCTTCGTGTCATGATCCAGTCTGCGGAGTGGGCCGACGAGTGGGGTGTCCGCTGGGGGCACGCGTTCGGCGGCGTCGGCGCCACGCCCGTGGACCACCCGCTGAAGGATTGGTCCCGGCTCGACGACTACCTCGCACACGGCATCCCCGACCCCCGGGCGGCGGGCAGGCTGGACGCCGCGCTTCCAGTCTTCAGGGCGCATGGACAGTCGAAATACTGCGGGGGGATCATCCACCTTGCCCTCTTCGAGAGGCTCCAGGCGGTGCGGGGAATGCAGAACCTCTTTCTCGACTTCTACACCAACGAGCGGGAGGTTCGGCGGTTGTGCGACGCGATAGTGCGCTACCTCCTGGAGCTGATCCGCCGATGGGGGGAGATGGGAGCCGATGCCGTATTCCTCACCGACGATTGGGGGACACAGACCTCTCTCATGCTTTCCCTCGAGATGTGGCGGAGCTTTTTTTCAGAACACTACAGGACAATATTCGAGGAAATCCATCTCTGCGGCATGGACGTGGTATTTCACAGCTGCGGAAACATCATGTCGATCGTCCCCGACCTGATCGCTTTGGGCGTCGACGTCATCGACCCCATCCAGCCGGGAGCGATGGACCAGGGAGAGCTCGCCCGGCGGTTTGGCGGCAGGGTGTCCTTCTGCGGCGGCATCGACGACCAGCGGCTGGCGTCTCACACACCAAGGCAGATACGGGATGAGGTCCGTCGGACCATCGACACGCTCGGTGCTCCCTTCGGCAACGCGCTCATCGTGGCCGCAGCCAACGTAATGACACCGGAGATCCCGCTGGAGAACCTCCGCGCGCTCTTCGAAGCCTGCCACGCGCCATGAGGGAAGGAGATCACATGGCGATGACAAGCAAGGAACGTTTTTCGCGGATCCTTCGCCATGAACCGGTGGATCGCGTGGGCCTTTTTGAAGTCTTCTGGCAGGAAACCGCCCGCAGCTGGGCCGACGAGGGCCGGCTGGAAAAACCGGAGATGGTGAGCGACCATTTCGGGCTGGACGTACGGAGGACCGGTGGTGAGATCACGCCGATGCCCTGGAAAGCGGTCAACCTCGTGGCCGATGTAGACGCCAGGGAGACGGTCGTCGAGGAAACGAGCACCGCGAAACTCGTCCGGGATGGCAATGGGGCACTCCTTCGCTGGCTGAAAGGCGGCTCCGGCGCGCCGGAGCACGTGGATTTCTCCGTGAAGGATCGGCAGGGCTGGGAAGAGCGCATCGAGCCTCGGCTCCTCGACGAGCGGACCTACGAGCGGCGCATCCAGTTCGACCGCTACCGGGAGCTGCGCATGAAATGCGCGCGGGACTCCCGGTTCATGACCTGCGGCGTGGTCGGCGCCTTCGACCTGATGTCGCCGATGTGCGGCCACGAGTCATTGTTGATGGGCATGGCCTCCGATGGGGAGTGGGTGCGCCGAATGGCCGATGTATACGCCACCGTCACCATCCGCCTCCTTGAGATCCTCTTTGCCCGCGAAGGCGTGCCGGACGGGCTGTGGGTCTGGGACGACCTGGGGTACAAGAACACGCCCTTCATGTCCCCTGCGATGTACCGGGAGATCCTGTTTCCGGCCCACAAGCGCCTGTTCGCCTTCGCCCACAGCAGGAACCTTCCGGTGGTCCTGCACTGCGACGGGTTCGTGGAAGCCCTTGTCCCCTTCCTCATCGAAGCCGGGATCAACTGTCTGCAGCCGATCGAATGCAAGGCCGGAATGGATCTGCTGAAACTCAAGCGGTACTTCGGCACGCAGATCGCGCTGATCGGCGGCATGGACGAGAGGGTCCTGGAAACCAACGATCCCGCGGCAGTCGACGCAGAGCTTGAGAAAAAGCTTCCTGGCGCGATGGCAGGCAGCGGCTACGTGCTGCAGGTGGATCACAGCGTGTCCGGCAACGTGAACTACGAAACCTACCGGCACTTCGTCGAAAAGGGTCTCCAGATGGGGACGTACTGATACAGAGCTGTCGGAGGGGGAGTTGCAGAGATGAGTATACGCCCGAGGGAGCGAGTGTTGACGGCGCTGAACCATGAGGAACCCGACCGGGTGCCGCTGTTCATCGGCACATCCGGCGCTACCTCCGTGTTGGGCCCGGGCTACCAGAAGCTCAAGGACCATCTCGGCGTTCGTGGCGGGGAAACCCGTTGGCTCTCGAAACCCCTGCAATACGTGTGGATGGATGAGGAAGTCATGGAAAGGCTCGGCTCCGACGGCCGCCCCGTCCTCCCCGGCCCCGCACTGCCTCACCATGGCAAGCGGAGCACGAATGACTGCATTGTTGACGACTGGGGCTGTGCGTGGCAGAAGCGTTCCGGCAGCGAGTACTTCGAGATCGCGGATCCCCCGCTTCGAAACGCCTCCATTGACGAGCTGGATCGCTACCCCTGGCCGGACCTGATGCAGCCGTCCCGGTTTGCCGGGCTTGCCGATCGCTGCCGGGCGATCCAGCAGGCCGGCTTCGCGAGCGTGCTCCTGACCGGCATCACCCTGTTCGAGCAGGCGTACCTGATGCGCGGGATGGCGGAGTGCTTGATGGACCTGGCAGGAGACCAGGATTTCTTCCTCGCGTTGCTGGGCCGTGTCAAGGGTCTCGCAATTCCATACCTGAAAGAGCTTTTCCGCCATGTGGGCGCGTACGTGGACGTCGTGATCACCGGTGACGACCTGGGGACGCAGGACTCGACCCTGATGGCTCCCCCCGTGTATCGCCGGCTCATCAAGCCTCACCAGGCCGAGGTGCTGGCCGCGATCAAGGAAAATACCGAGGCGAAAATCTTCTTCCACTCCTGCGGCAACGTGTATCCCCTGATCGGCGACCTGATCGACATCGGGGTGGACCTGTTGAACCCCGTGCAGGTGTCCTCCCCGGACCTGGCCGACACAGCACGGCTGAAACGCGAGTTCGGTAAGGGGCTATCCTTCTGCGGCGCAATCGACACGCACCGGGTGCTGCCTCGTGGCACGCCGGATGAGGTTTGCAGGGAAGTCCGAAGGCGGATCCTCGACCTTGCACCAGGAGGCGGCTACGTGGCAGCCGCTGTGCACTGCATACAGCCCGATGTGCCGCCCGAGAATGTCGTGGCGATGTGCGAGGAAGTCGCCTCTCGCGGACGGTATCCGATCTCCCATTGAACGCATGAGAGTATGGGGGTAGACGTGCAGACACATGGATTGCGCGGCGTAGTGGTTCCCATTATCACGCCCTTCGATGGGGAAGAGAATGTAGATGAGGCCGGCCTGCGACGGCTGATTCGCCGGCTTGCGGAGGCTGGTGTGCACGGCCTCTTTGCGGGCGGCAGCGCCGGCGAGGGCCCCCTGCTCCCCGCGGGCCAATGGCGAACGATGGCGGAAGTGGCCTTCGATGAAGTGAAAGGGCGGATGCCTCTCGTGGGGGGCGTCATGGACACATCGACCAGGCGAGTCTGCGAGAAGGTCAGAGTGCTCCGCACCATCGGCTATTCCCATTTCGTTGTCACGCCGACCTACTACCTCGCCGCCAAAGCCGAGTGCGAACACCTGAGGCTTTTTGGGGAAGCGCGGGAGGCGGGCGGGAACATGGAGATGATCGCGTACAACATTCCCCAGTGCACCGGGACGAGCATTGCGGTCGATACGCTCTGCGAGATGGCCCGGAGAGGGTGGTTGCGGTGCTGCAAGGAAAGCTCCGGGGACATCACGTACTTCACGGACCTAGTGCGACGCGGAGGCGAGGTCGGGCTTTCGGTTCTCGGGGGTGACGAGGTCACCATTGTGGAAGAGTTGCGGGCGGGCGCCGCCGGCATCGTGCCGGGCTGCGCGAATATCCTACCGGCGGTTTTCATCCAGGCCTTCGAGGCCGCGGAGCGGAACGACTGGACCGGAGTGGCGCGCATACACAAGGAGATCATGCGGATCCGGGCCCCGCTCGTGACGGGCGGACCCAATTGGCTTTCGGGCATCAAGTACGCGGCCTCCCTCATGGGGAGCGGGTCAGGCAAGGCGGTGTCCCCTCTGGAGCCCGTCGGTCCGCAGCAGAAACAGGACATCGAGCGGCTTCTCGGCAAATAGGGGGCGTGCTGGCGCTAAGAGGGATTTCCGGCCAGACGAGCAAGATGGATCGAACAGGAGGCGTTCTGTGGCAACGAAATTTGATGTGCTGGCCGCCCTCAGGGAGACCGGGGTGGTGGCGGTAATCCGCACCGAGAACCCCGGAGACCTCGTTGGAGTTGCGCGGGCCCTGTGCAAAGGCGGCATCCGGTTCGTGGAGATCACCATGACCGTTCCGGGCGCACTGGAGATCATCAGGGACGCGGTTTCTCAGCTGAAGGACACTCAGGTGTTCATTGGCGCGGGGACGGTCCTGGACGCGGCAACGGCCCGGGCAGCAATCATCGCCGGCGCCCAGTTCATCGTGGGACCAGGCTTCGATCCGGAAACGGTGAAAGTATGTCACACCTATGGCATTGTGGTCATGCCCGGCGCCTTCACGCCCCATGAGATCCTCAACGCGTGGAAGGGAGGCGCGGATGTGGTGAAGGTATTCCCTGCCGACCTAGGGGGGCCGGATTACATCACGACGATCAAGGAGCCCCTGCCCCAGGTGGAACTCCTGCCGACCAAGGGCGTCGATTTCGACACTACGGCGGCGTACCTGAAGGCGGGCGCGATCGCAGTCGGCGCCGGCGGGGCCCTGGTGAGCAAAGCCCTGATCGCGGCAAGGGACTACGCGCGCATCACGGAGAACGCCCAGAAGTTCAGTCGGATCGTCCGGGAAACCAGGGGAGGGTGACGCGGTGAAGAAGGTCTCGACCGACAAGAAGGTAGTGTTGTTCGGCGAGCTCATGATGCGCCTGTCGACCAAGCGGCACGAGCGTATCGTGCAGGCGCGGGAGTTCGACGTCATTTACAGCGGGGCCGAAGCGAACCTTGGGGTCGCCCTGGCGGCCTTCGGGATGGAGAGCTTCATGGTCTCCAGCGTCCCCGACAACGCGGTCGGCCAGGCCTGCCTGAACTACATGCGCCAGTTCGGGCTGAACCTCGACCACGTGAGGAAAAACGGCCACAGGCTGGGCATTTATTTCGTGGAAACCGGGGCAGCGCAAAGGCCCTCCACGTTCCTCTACAATCGCAAGGGCAGCTCGATCACCGAGCTGCGCCCCGGGGATATCGACTGGGACGGCATTTTCGAAGGCAAGCACTGGTTTCACTTCACGGGGATCACCCCCGCCCTGGCGGAGAGCGTCGCGGCCATCACGACGGAAGCATGCGTCGCGGCGAAAAAGAAGGGCGTGACGATCAGCTGCGATCTGAATTTCCGCAGGAAACTCTGGTCCCCGGAGAAAGCCCGGAAGATCATGACCGGGTTGATGGAATACATCGATGTCCTTTTCACGAATGAAGAGGAGGCGGAGATGGTTTTCGGAATCGCTGCGCGCGGGACCGACGTCAAAGGCGGGATGATCAGCGCGCGCGGGTACGAAGATGTGGCCCTACAGCTCCACGACAGGTTCCACGCGAGCTACGTTTCCATCTCGCTGCGGGAGAGCCTGTCCGCGACCGCGAACAACTGGTCGGGCATGCTCTACGATGGGAAAAGGTTCTACACGAGCCGCAAGTACCACATGGACTACATCGTTGACAGGATCGGTGGCGGGGATGCGTATGCCTCCGGGATTATCTACGGCCTGCTCACGGGTCAGGGTCTGCAGGAGAGCGTCGAGTTCGCCACCGCGACTTCGTGCCTGAAGCACACCATCCATGGGGACTTCAACCTCGTCACCTTCGACGAGGTGCTCGCGCTGATGGGAGGTGACGCGTCGGGAAGGATCCAACGCTGACCGGCTAACGCTGCATGCTCAGCGGGGACAGGTCTCTTGCCTGCCACACTTTTCTCAATTTTATTGTTTATAATATAATGAATTAGAGATAGTGCGCAACGGATAAAGGATGCGAAAAATCACTATAATAAATTGTTAACAGTTGACAAATAATTGTTGCCAGGATATCCTGCTCGAGTTGCCACGTGGACGGGAGAATCTCAAACGGCTGCAGGAGGGTTTCCCCGTGAGCGAGAACGAAAACAGAAGATCCATGGTTCTCCGCAGGGTGAGCCAGCATGCGTTGACCCTGGATCAGGCAAGCAGGGTCCTGGAACTATCTTTCCGACAGGTGAAAAGGATCTGGAAGCGATTCCAGGAGTATGGGGACCAGGGTCTGGCCCACGGGAACAGGGGGAAGCCTTCGAACAGGGCCTTCCGCGATGAGTTCAAGAAAGACATCTTGAGAAGATATCGGGAGCATGCCCCGGGCCTGGGGCCGACACGATTCGCCAAAGAGCTCGGGAACCGGGGCATCGTGATCGACCACGAGACCCTCCGCCGATGGCTCCTCGAGAGAGATCTATGGCAGCTCAGCAGGAACAGGCACATGACGCCCCAGGGGAACCGCTGCAGGCGAGGGTTCGGGGAGCTCCTGACCCTTGTCTCCGTGCCTTCGAGGTGGCTCGACGCGGGCCTTCCGGCCGCCTTCCTTTTCTGCCTGCGCGATGAGGCGACCGCTCTCACCTTGTGGTCGCTCGCGCCGGAAGAATCGAGCGACGCCGCCATGCGCCTCCTCTGGTCGTGGATCGATCGGCACGGGATCCCTGCGGCGCTCCGCTGCCAGAGGAGGTTCATTCTCCTTGAGAATCGACATCCCACGCTCGAACAGCAGCTCGCGGGAGGAGAACAGGTCACATCTTTCTCCCGCTCCTGCGAAAGACTCGGAATCGAAGCGGCAGTGATGAATCCCTCTCAGGCAAGGGGAGTGCTTTTGGATCTGAAACCCCTGATGGGTTCCCTGGAGAGCGAGCTGCACCGCCGCCGGGCCGCAACCGTCGAGCGCGTCAACACGTTGCTGCAGGGCACGATCGGCGAGATGCTGAACTCCCGATTCGCGACAGACTCGGATGCCGCCACCAATTACCATGTGCCGATCGTTGACGGCACCGACCTCCGATCGATATTCTGCATGCAGCAGGAGCAGCATGTCGGACCCAACCTGGTGGTCGAGCACAATCACCGGCGGTTCCGTCTGGAGTTGGGCTTCCCGCACGTTCGGAAACCCATTCAAAAGATCGTAGTTTCGGAATGGCTTGACGGTTCCCTCCATTTTCTCGTCAAGGACATGGAATTGCATTTCCAGGAGCTCCGCTCCACTCGACGGCCGACGGACAAGTTGGCGATCTGAGGAACCGCGCTTCAACAAGGGAGGAACTAAATGTCGGCGGGGAAACAATCCGTCCTGCGGACGCTCGCAGAGACAGGAGTCGTAGCCGTCATTCGTGTTGACGATCCGACGGACCTCCTGGAGGTCGCCCGCGCCCTGGGCACGGGCGGCGTCAGGATGGTCGAGATCACCATGACCGTGCCCGGCGCGCTGGAGATCGTGGCCTCGGCGAGCAGGCAGCTCGGCGACGAGGTCTTCATCGGGGTGGGCACCGTGCTGGACGCGACCACGGCACGGATGGCGATCCTGGCGGGCGCGAGCTTCATCGTCGAACCCTGCTTCGATCGGGAAACGGTGGACATGTGCAAGCTCTACGACACCGCGGTAATGCCGGGATGCATCACTCCCACGGAGGTCGTGACCGCCTGGAAAGCGGGGGCCGATGTCGTGAAGATCTTCCCCGGGCGGGTCGGAACGCCCGGCTATTTCCAGGACCTCAAGGGGCCGCTGCCGCATATCCGGATGATGCCGACGGGAAACATCGATCTGAAGACCGCCCCCGAATACATCAAGGCCGGTGCGCTGGCCGTGGGCGTCGGGAAGGCCCTTGTCGACGCCGCTGCGCTCAAGACCCGTCAGTTCGGCGTGATCACGGAAAACGCCCGAACCTTCATTCAACTCGTGGCCGATGCGCGGAGATCCCATTGATGGACGGGAAGAAGAAGATCGTCGCCTTCGGCGAGCTCCTGCTGAGGCTCACTCCCCGGGGTTTCGGGCGGTTTACACAGGCTGATGAGTTCGAGGCGCGCTACACGGGTGCCGAAGCGAATGCCGCCGTGTCGCTGGTCAACTTCGGGATGGAAGCCTACGCCGTGTCAAAGGTGCCCGACAACGAGATCGGCCAGGCGTGCATCGGCTACCTCAGCCGGTTCCGTGTGAACACCGACTTCATTGCGCGGGGCGGTGAGCGGCTGGGGCTTTTCTACCTGGAGACAGGCGCTGCGCAGAGGGCCTCGAAGATCATCTACGATCGGTCGCACAGTGCGATCCGCGAGTCGAAACCCGACGACTACGACTGGGACGCCATCTGCTCGGGGAAGGACTGGTTCCACTTTTCCGGCACCGCGCCCGCGCTCGGCGAGAACGTGCAGCGCGCACTCGAAGACGGGCTGAAGGCGGCGAAGAGGCATGGGCTCACCGTGAGCTGCGACCTCAACTACCGCGCGAAGCTCTGGAGCCCGAAGGAGGCCAACCGGGTCATGACCCGGTTGATGCAGGACGTCGACGTACTCATCGGCAACGAGGAGGACGCCGAGAAGGTCTTCGGGCTGAAGGCAGAGGGCAGCGATGTCGCAAAGGGAAAACTGGCGGGGGAATCGTACAAGCAGGTGGCCGAGCACCTGGCCCACCGGTTCGGCTTCACGCTGGTGGCCACCACGCTGCGCGAGAGCATTTCCGCCTCTGCGAATGGCTGGGCCGGGCTGCTGTACGACGGCGTCACGCATTACCTCAGCAGGAGGTACGAGGTCAATCCGATCGTCGACAGGGTCGGCGTCGGAGACTCGTTCACCGGCGCCCTGATCTTTGGCAGACTGTCGGGGTTTGACCATCAGCGCTGTGTGGACTTCGCGGTTGCAGCCTCCTGTCTCAAGCACTCGATCGTCGGCGACTTCAACCTGGTGTCCGTCAGGGAGGTCGAGGCTTTGATGGCCGGGGACGCCTCCGGAAGGGTGCAGAGGTAGCGGAGCCGCCGGCGGCGAGCCGTCAGAAACGAGAGGTGGCGCAAGGGATGAGAGGAAAACGGGTTCTTGTCACAGGATCAGGGACCGGCATGGGGAAGGGAATCGCGTTCGAGTTCGCGAAGGCCGGGGCCTCGGTGGCGCTGCACTACTCGCACAGCGCCGAGGGCGCGAAGAAGGCGGTGGAGGAGATCCTCGCAGACGGCGGACACGCAGCCGCTTTCGGGGCGGACTTCACCCGGCTGGATGAGGTGCGCGGCCTGGCGAAAGATGCCCTTGCATTCCTCGGGGGCATCGATGTCCTGGTGAACAGCGCGGGCATCACAATGAACAGGCTCTTCGAGCTCGTGACACCGGAGCAGTTCGAGGTCCTCTACGCTGTGAACGTCAAGGCGCCGTTTTTCCTTACCCAGGAGCTTCTGCCGGCGCTCCTCCTCGCGCAGGATGCGGCGATCGTCAACATCTCCTCCATCCATGCCTTCGGGGGCAGGCGCGAGCATTCGGTGTATGCGGGGACGCGTGGGGCGATAGTCTCCTTCACCCGGGAGCTCGCGATCGAGCTGGCACCCCGGGGCATCCGGGTGAACGCCATTGCTCCCGGACCCACGGAGGTGGAGAACCACCACAGGATCATCCCCGATCTCGACGTGGACGCTGTGGGCAAACTGATCCCGGCCGGATTTCTCGGACAGCCGCAGGACATCGGGAAGGTCGCCGTTTTCCTCGCATCGGAGGCTGCGCGGTACATCGTCGGCCAGACGATCGTCGTCGACGGCGGCACGAGCGCGTGGTTCTCCCTCTGCGACAGTTTCCGCGACCAGGGGCCGGGCCGGTTCGGCAAGGGGTACGTTCCGGGGATTTGAGCGAGGGGCTGCACGGAGCACGGGAATGAAGGCAATCGTCATAGAATCTCCAGGAAACATCAGGATGATCGAAACCGCGAAACCCCGCGTGGGCCCGGGGGACGTTCTCACTCGCGTGGCCTGGTCTGGAATCTGCGGCACGGACCTGGCCATTCTCAGCGGGGACATGAGCCTTGTCCGGGAAGGATTCATCACCTACCCGGTGCGGATTGGGCATGAATGGTCGGGGATCGTGGAGCAGGTCGGCAAGGAGGTGAAGGGCTTCAAGGCGGGAGACCGTGTCGTGTCCGACACAGCTGTCACCTGCGGGTCGTGCGAGTATTGCCTCAGGGGAGAGCTTGGGAAATGCCAAAAGTGCAGATCCCTGGGAACTGTGAATCATTGGCCCGGGTCGTTCGCCGAGTACATGCTCATGCCGGAGCGGCACATGCACGCGCTGCCCGATTCCATTGACCTGGACGAGGCCGCCCTCATAGAGCCCGCCACCATCGCGCTGGCCGGAGTGCAAAAGATCGGCATCACGCCCTCCACCAGTGTGCTCATCGTCGGAACCGGCGCAATCGGCCTCGCGGCGCTCGCTCTCGCGAAGAGCAAGGGGGCCGGCAGGGTCCTGTTGAGCGGCAGGAAGCCCGGAAAACTCGCCGTGGGAAAAGCCATGGGCGCGGATGCAGTCGTGAATGTCATGGAAGAGGACCTTGCCGGCTTCGTGATGAAAAACACCGAGGGGAAAGGCGTCGATGCCGTGCTGGAAACTTCGGGAAACATTGAGACCATCAGCCAGTGCCTGAATGTCGTGGCACCCAGGGGGACAATCGCCCTGATCGGCTTCTTCGAGACGACGCTGAATGGTTTCGACATCGATAGCCTGGTGTTCAAGGAAGTGCAGATGCGGGGTGTCATGGGGGAGTTCGGCCTCGCCGCGCAGGTGATCGACATCATGGCGAAGCAAAAACTGAGCTTGAAACCGCTTATCACGCACCGGATCCCTTTCGACAAGGCGATCGAGGCCATGAAGACGGCGAACGAGAAGAACGCGACCAGAATCAAGATGCTGGTGGAAATGTCACCGTAACAAGGACGCTTCCCGACGCTTTCAGGAAAGGGATCGGGCGCCCAGAAGCCGTGAGGCAAGAGTCCGGATCATCTCGGCAGGCCCGCTGGAGCGGCGCACCCGGCTCGTGTCCTCCGAGCGCAACTTGCCTGACACCCCGCCGATCGCCGGTGCGTGATACTCCATCTCGCTGTAACTCCCCAACCTTGTATTGCGAACGCTGCATGCCTGGAAGACGCAGGCCTTGTCGGCAGTACCTGACCAGGGTGCATCAATGGAGAGACCCGGTTGTTCGACGGTGAAATCACGGACCACAAGCGCCAGCTCGCGCCCCGGCTGGGGCGATGTTCTGCGCATCGATCCGTGACCCGTCAGGCCCGATCAGCAGCTCCGTACGCTTCCCTGCTGCCTCGAGGACCGCAGCCAGGGCGGAGGCTGGCACGCTACGCTTTGACGCCATTCACGATGTTCGGCAACTTCCCGCCTTGCACCGCAATCGCCACCGTGTTCGCGGCGTCAGTTCTCAGTTTCTCCGCGGCCGCGGCGCTGGCCGAAGCGATGTGCGAGTTGATGATCACGTTCGGCATCTTCACGAGCGGGCTCTCGGGGCTGATGGGCTCGGGATCCGTGACATCCATCGCGGCCGCGGCGATTGCCCCCCCCTGCAGAGCGGCAACGAGGTCGTCAGTCTTCACCAGGGTGCCGCGCGAAACGTTGACCAGGAGGGTCCCGTATTTCATCCTGGCAATGCTCTGCGCATTGACCATGTATCGTGTCTTCTCCGTGCTGGGGCAGTGCAGCGTGATCAGGTCGCTTTGCGCGAGCAGCTCTTCAAGGGAAACGGACGTGAACCCCTCCTCCCTGATGCGGGAAGCAGGCACCAGGGGATCCGTGACCAGGATGCGGCACCTGAATGGCTTCAGCCTGAGTGCAACCTCGCGACCGATACGGCCGAAGGCGACGACTCCTACCGTCATGTCCCTGAGCGTCCGCATTGACTCCAGCGGAACCGCGAGGCCCCAGCCTCCTGCCCGCACCTTGGCTCCGTTCTCGCTGACCCTCCGGGTCAACTCTAGTATCAGGGCAAGGGTGTGGTCGGCCACCTCGTCGGTGCAGAAGTCCGGGACATTGCAGACGGGAATCTTGCGGGCCGCGGCTGCGTCGAGGTCCACGTTGTCCACGCCAATGCCGTACCGCACGATAATCCTGCATTTCTGCATGGCACCGATGACCTCTGCGTTGACCGGAGCGAACTGGGTGATGACGTAATCGGCATCCTTCACCAGGGCCATGAGCTTCGGCACGTCCTTGCCCGATTTCTGATCGACAATCCGGCATCCCAGGGGCTCCAGGATCGACTTTTCAATGTCCAGCGTATCGAAGGCATAGTCAGTAACGGCGACCTTTTGCATGATCTTCTCCTTCATGCGCTCGCAACGGGATTTCGGAGTATCCCGATCCCTTCGATTTCCACTTCGAACACGTCCCCTGGCTTCAGCCAGGCCGGGGGCTTCTGCGCAAAACCACATCCGGCCGGCGTGCCGGTTGACAGCACCGTCCCCGGCAGGAGCGTCATGCCCTTCGAGAGGTAGCTGATGAGGAAAGCGACGTCGAATATCATCAGCGCCGTGGAAGCGTCCTGCATGATGCGGCCGTTGAGCCGGCCCTGGATTCGCAGATTCCGGGGGTCCAGCTCCGTCTCGATCCAGGGCCCCAGGGGGCCGAAGGTATCGAAGGACTTCCCTCGAGCCCATTGCCCGTCACCGTTCTGGACGTCGCGTGCGCTCACGTCGTTGGCGCAGGCATAGCCAAACACGTATTTCAGCGCATCCTCACGAGCGACGTTTCGCGCCGGCGTGCCGATGATCACCGCCAGCTCCGCCTCGTAGTCCACTTGGGAAGGGGCAACCGGGGGGATGACGACAGGCGCGTCGGGATCGATGACGCACGAGGTGGCCTTGAGGAACAAGAGGGGCGCCTTGGGAAGTTCATCTCCCCCCTCTTCGGCGTGGGCTTTGTAGTTCCGGCCAAAGCACAGCAGATTCGTCGGGACGATCGGGGCGAGCAGCTTCACCTTCTCCAGCGGGAGGGGCTTTCCTGACTTCTTCCACGTGCCGAAGATGTCTCCCTCGATGGGCTGCGCCGTCTTGCCGTCGATGATGGCGTGCGCCGTTTTCCCATCTCCGGTCCCTATTCGAGCGATTCTCATGACTGCCTCCGTGTCTCGTCCCTGTACCCTATTCGTAATCTGGGAAAAATCAAAGAAGAACTGTTGTGAGAACTTTTTAGAAATGTCCCTCTCTCACGTTCAGAGGGTCCTTCTCTCGTGCTTTCGAAACTCGTCGCGCACCTGCTCGGCCTCGGCCCGGTTGCGCACGCTCACCTGGACGTTCAACCCCCGAGGCCGCAGGTCGCGGGAGATCCGCTCGAGCCAGGGCCCAAAGTCGCTCCCGAACTTCCGCCACACCACCAGGGGCTTGCGCTCCTGGATCTTCTTCCACCCGGCGAACGTCCCCTCCTCGTCGCACATCGCGTCCTCGAGGTTCAGTTCCAGGACATCGATCCCGCGCACCTGGACCAGCTCGTCGATCGCCCACAGGGCGGACCCGTGAAGGTGGAACGCAACGCAGCGGAAGCTGTCGGAAAGCCTCCTGTCCAGCGGGAGGACGTGCGTGCGGTAGAGTTCGGGGGAGAGCAGGGCCATCGCGTCCTCCTGGAGCCACAGCAGCTTCTCTGGCGCCCAGGATCGAAGAGCCCCGTCCAATGCGATGTATCCGTGCCGCGATCGTGGTATCAGTTCGAGCTGGGCCCGGCCGACCTCTTCCCAGATCCCGGCGCAGAGTGCGAGGGCGGCCTCGACCGGGCCTGGTTGGTCGACAAGGTTGAAGACGAGTCCGGATGATCCGAGCAGCGCGGCCAGGATGTCCAGGGGTCCCCGCATGAGGGCAGGAGACACCTGGTAGTGTCCCTCTGCATGTTCGACGAGCGCGGCCATCAGCTCGAGCAGCTTTCGCCCCCAGGCGGTTTCCCGGGCAGGCCCCGGCGGGCGCCAGCCCCTCATGTCCTGGCAACACGGCTCAGCCCAGAAGCTTGTCGGAGAAGCCATGATAGGGCAGCCGGCAATCGCTTCCAGCCAGGGGATGCCGGAGAATGGTCCGCAGGTGCAAGGGAAGTCCCCAAGGCCCTGGTGCAGCGCGAACCTCTCGTCGCAGTCCTGAAGGATTTCCTCGATCGGGATGTCCTCGGGAGAAACAGGACCCGGGGGGATCTTCGCCATGGCCCGCGGGTATGCCTCGTTCAGGAAAAAGCCAATGCTCACTCCCCACAGCGGCCTGTCCGCTTCCTTGCGGTTCCAGAAGGCTTCGTGCCTGCCCCGCACATCCTCGGTCAGCAAGCGTGTTCCGCTTGCCATTCAGCTTGCCCCCGTGGCCAGCCCGAATATGGCGTCCATGCTTGCGCTCGTCTCATGGATGAGCCGTTCACCATGGTAGCGATAGCCGGGGAGGACCTCGGCGGTCAGCCAGGAGCCGTAGGGGATTGCCGCAAGCGCGTCGCATACGGCAGGCCAGTTAACGTCTCCCGCGAGAAGCGGGGCCGGAGCGACCGCGCCCCCTCCCATCAGGCGGTTGTCTTTCACGTGCACCCGCCAGACCCGCGAGCCGAGAACGGGGATCCAGTGTTCCGGGTAGCCGTACCACAGGGCATTTCCGATGTCGAAATACGCGCTGACCCACTGACTTCCGATCTCGTCCAGGAAACGGGCAAACTCCAGCGGGGTGATCAGGAACTTACCGGGGCAGTTTTCCGCGGCAAGGTGCACACGGTACTTCTCTCCAGCCGAATGCGACACGCGGCGCAGGACTTCCTGGGCGTTTCGATATGCATCTGCATAGGGGACGACCTCCGGCCGTGGAGCGAGAGCGCTGTTGTCCACCGCGCCGGGCATGACGAGCACCGTGTCCGCTCCCAGGGTCACGGCAGCCTGGGCCAGGCGTTCGATGATGAGCTGGCAGTGCTCGCGTGTTTTCGGATCCGAGCTGGACATGGGATAATGCCACTGCTCCCTGTCGTAGACCGCGCTCACGAGCATTCCGCGTGCCTCGATCTCCCTGCGAAGCCGGATCAGCTCGCTCTCATCCGTGTCCAGCGAGTACTCCTGCCATGGCTCCAGGTTCACTTCCACGGCTTCGAAACCTGCATCGCGCGCGATCTCCACGCGGCGCAGGGTGGAAATGTCGTCAGGAAACATGCGCAGGGTTATTGCTTTGCGCATGGAAGAGTCCTCCAAGGATCAGCCTTTCTTCCAGAAGCCCATTTCGCGCAGCAGCCGCTCCTCGATGGGCGCCATTGGGTGCGCCATGTTCTGCTGATGGACCCGATTCAGGGTGGGATAGCCGGCCTGCTGCTCCAGGGTCCACTCCTTTGCGAACGTCCCGTCCTTGATCCTGGCAAGGATGCCGCGCAGGCGCCTGCGCTCTACCTCTTCCTCTTCGGGGGAGTGCCGCCCGATGACTTCCTGCCCGTACTGGCTGGTCTGGCTGTGGAACTTCACCTGCCCGAAAAGGCCATGGGTCTGGATGACTTCCGCCACGTCCGACAACTCGCCAGAGGCCCAGAACTCGAGCATTGCTGCCTCCGGGCTCGCGCCGGCTTCCACCAGCAGTTCGTAGGCGCGGCGCCATGCGTACAACCCGCCGCTCTGCTCGTTGAACAGGTCGCATAGGGCTTCCTCCTCGCAACTGGACTCGATGCCCGCGCATTTCAGTGTGCCGATGGCTTTCGCCAGGGCCAGCATGACCTGCTTCGCATGACCGGTTGCATCGTGGTGCACACCCACAAGGCTTGCGAAGCCCTTTCCGCTCAGGTAGGTCTTCCGCACGGCGGTGCCTATGGTGCGGGGGGCGATCATGAGCACGTCCACTTCCGAAGGGTAGCGGAGGAACCCGTAGGCCACGTTGTAGCCGCTGGAAACGACGATCGCCTGCCCCGGCTTCAGAAATGGACGGATATCCTTGTCGAACACGTGCGGCATGACCTCGTCCGTGATGAGCAGAATGTGGAAGTCCGCTCGTTTGATCGCCTCCGGAATTTCGAATGCCTCGAAACCGTCCGCCACCGCCATCTCGAGATAGGCGTCCCGGGTGTTCCCGACGACCACCTTCACCCCGCTGTCGCGCATGTTCTGCGCCTGGGCGCTGCCCTGGTTCCCGTAGCCCAGCACGCTGACCGTTTTGCCTTTCAGCCATTTCAGGTCGCCGGCATCCTCATGATAGATCGCTGCCATGACTACTCCTTCCTTCAGTTTCGTTCGACGCCGCTCTCAGCTGCCTGCAAGCCAGAGGTACGGCATTTCGATATTCCGCTTGATTCTTTGCAGGAAACGCGCCGCCGGTGCACCGTCTACCAGGCGATGGTCGAAAGTCAGGCTCAGAACCACCATGTGCCGGATGGCAACCGTGCCCGCCTCGGCGTCCGTCACGACCTGCTTCGCCACGATCCTCCCTACACCCAGGATGGCGCATTCGGGCAGGTTGATGATCGGAGTAAAGGCATCAATCTCGTACATGCCGAGGTTGGTGATGGTGAAGGTACCGCCGCGCAGCTCTTCCGGGCGTATCCGTCCGCCGCGCGCTCGCTCGATTAAGTCCGCCGTTTCGCGGGCTACCTGGCGCAATGACTTGGACTGCACGTCACGCACCACGGGCGCCAGCAGCCCGCGCTCTGTGTCCACCGCGATCGCAACATTCACGGACGCGGATTGGACGATGGAATCCCCTTCGAACCGCGCGTTGAGCTCGGGATGGTCAACGAGGGCGTCCGCCGCGAGTTTCGTGAGAAGATCATTGTAGGAAGGTGCCGGTCGCGCGCCCTCGCCCTTGAGCTGGCTGCGAAGACGCACCAGGTCCGTTGCATCGGCCTCGGTGGTCAGCGTGACGGGCGCGGTGGTGTGGGCGCCGGCCGACATCCGTTCCGCGGTCAGCCGCCGAACCGAAGAAATCGGCAGCACATCCAGGGAGGGCGTCCCGGCTGCGGTGACAGCTTCATGGGCTCTGACCGCCCGCGCAGCAGTCGCGGGCGCGCCCGTGCCGGCCGCAGCCGCCTGTTGCACGTCCCGCTCCAGGATGCGGCCAGAGCTCCCGCTGCCGGAAAGCAGCGTCCAATCCACGCCGAGCTGGGAGGCCGCGCGCCTCGCCCGGGGGCTGATCCGGATGCGCTTCCCTGTCGGAGGGTGCGGCGTTTCGGCTGCGTGCGCCCCGGCAGACGGAGCAGCGGGCAAGGAAGAGGCTGAACCGGACGTCTTCGCGGCCGGGGCCATACCCGCAGCAGCAGGCGCGACCGCGAGGGCGGCTGCATCGCTCGATGGCATATCCTCTCCGGGCTTGACCAGCCAGGCCAGCAGCGTGCCGACCGGCACCTGCGTGCCCAAGGGGGGGGATTGAGGCGGGATGCGCAACAGCCCGCTCTCCAGGGCCTCGACCTCCTGGACCGCCTTGTCGCTTTCCACCTCGAAGAGGATTTCCCCCGCGGTGACCGAGTCCCCGTCCTTCTTGCGCCAGCCGACAACGGCGCCCTGTTCCATGTTCCAGCCCAGCCGGGGCATCACCACTTCGAAAGCCATCGATTACTCCCGATTCATTCTGCCAGGAGATCGCGCAACGCCTGGACGATCGTACTGGTTGTGGGGATGAGGTTTGTCATCAGCGCCGGGCTGTAGGGCGCGGGGCAGGACAGCCCATTGAGCCGCTTCACCGGGGCATCCAGGTCGTCGAATCCCCGCTCCATGACCTGCATGGCGATCTCCGAAGCCACGCCGCACGGCGCGAAATCCTCATCGACCACCAGGAGCCGCCCGGTTGTGCGCACGGACGAAAGAATCGTGTCGATATCCAGCGGAGCCAGCGTGCGAGGGTCGATCACCTCGACGGAGATCCCGTCCTTCGCCAGCGTCTCGGCGGCCTCGAGCGCCTTCTTCACCATGAACGCGACCCCGACGACTGTGACATCCTTCCCCTCACGGGCGACCGCAGCCTTCCCGAACGGAACCAGGTGCTCACCATCGGGCACCGGACCCTTGAGGGCGAGCAGGTTCTTGTGCTCCAGGAAGAGTACTGGGTCATCGCTGCGGATGGAGGTCTTAAGCAGACCCTTGGCGTCGCCGGGCGTGGAAGGCATGACCACCCGGAAACCGGGGATGTGCATGAAGAACGGGTAGTAGTTTCCCGAGTGGTGAGCCGCGTTTGAGGGCGCCACACCGACACAGCCGCGTACCACGATGGGCATCTTCAGACGTCCGCCGCTCATCCACTGGAGCTTGGACATCTGATTGAACATGTCCCCGAACGCATCGGTGAGGAAATCGATGAACATGAAATCAACCACCGGGCGAGCGCCGGACGCCGCGGCGCCGATGCAGATGCCCGTGAATCCACGTTCACTGATGGGAGTGTCGCGCAGTCGCTCCGGACCGTACAGGTCGAACAGGCCCAAGGTTGTGTTGAAATTGCCGCCGCGTGCGCCGATTCCTTCGCCGACCACGAAAATGGCCGGGTCGCGTGCCATCTCCTCCGCCAGCCCTTCGCGGGCGGCATCGACAAACGTCATCTCACGCATTTCGGCCCTCCTGCATTTCGCTGTACACGTGTTCGGTGACGGTTGCTGGTTCGGGCATCGGGCTTGCGAGGGCGAACGCCGCCGCTTCCTCCGCACGCGCCCGTACCTCGGCGTCGATGGCATCCAGCTCAGATTGCGCCGCCGTCCCGCCTGCGAGAAGCTTCCCCTCGTATGCTTTGATTGGATCCCGGGCCTTCCACTCCGCGATCTCCTCCTGCGTTCTGTATCCGGCGTCGCGCATGCCCTCCGAATGAGCGCGCGTTCGGTAGGTCCTGCATTCCAGGAGGGTCGGCCCTTCGCCGGATCTTGCCCTGCGGACAGCCTCACCGGCAGCCTGGTAGACGGCCAGCACGTCATTGCCGTCAACCGCGATCCCCGGCAGGCCGTATGCCGAAGCGCGCGTGGCCGGGTGAGGATTCTTCGTGACCGCGGCGTAGGGGATCTCCGTGGCGTACATGTTGTTCTCGCACACGAACAGGACCGGCAGCCCCCAGGCGGTCGCCATGTTGATCCCTTCGTGGAATGCGCCGTTGTTGGTCGCGCCATCGCCAAAGAAAGCCACGCTGACCTGGCCGGTCTTTCGCAGTTTTGCCGCGTAGGCGCTTCCGGCTGCCAGCGTAATAGACGGCCCCACGATCCCGCTCGAGCCCATGAACCCGATCTCCGGCTTGAACAGATGCATGCTGCCTCCACGACCGGCGGCGCAACCTGTGGCCCGGCCCAGCAGTTCGGCGATCAGCTCGCGGGGAGGGATTCCCTTGGAAAGCGCGTGGCCATGGCCGCGGTGCGTGCTGAACACGGTGTCGCTCGTCCCCAGGTGAGCGCACACCCCGGTGGCGACAGCTTCTTCCCCAATGTAGGTGTGGACACCGCCGTATATCTTCCCCGCTGCGTACAGCTTCACCAGCTGCTCTTCAGTACGGCGAATCAGCAGCATGGTGCGATACAACGCGAGCATCTGATCTTTGCCCATCGCCGCACCCTTTTTTCCCGTCATTGAATCGATCCTCCCTCCCCGTGTCGCTCTTCGCGCTGCCGCGGAATGCCGTGACACCCTGCCGCTGCGGGGACTATGGTGCCTCGAACGGACCGGCGGTACCGCCGGCGTTCATGGCAAGATTTCCGCCGTCAAAGGGGATCAACGCGCCCGTAATCCATGACGAAGCATCGGAAGCCAGAAGAAGAGCCAGTCCCTTGATATCGTCGGGATCTCCGAAACGCCCAATGGGAATACCGCGCAGCATCGTCCCCCTGATGGCCGGGTCCGCTGCCCAGTAGGCCTGAAGCCCGGGATTGGTGACCTGCCCCGGCAGGATGGCGTTCACGCGTACCCCTCGGCTGCTCCACTCCGTGCTCAGCTCCCGGGTAAGCTGTGCCACTGCACCCATGCCGACGCTATATGCAAAGTTGCCTCTCCCCAGGGCCGTGATGCTTGCCAGTGAGCCGATGACGATGATGCTGCCCTTGCCCTGCTTCAACATGCGGCGTCCGGCCTCCTGGCAGCAGCAGAACCGCGCCGTCGACAATCCGTACACGACCTGCTGGAACGTGTCGATCTCGATGTCCTGCGCGGAGGCGCGAAAGCCGGGGCCCGCCACGGCGCCGAGGATGTCGATCCTGCCGAACTCCTTGTCCAGCGCCCTGAATACGGCGCGGATCTGGTCCACGTTCGTCATGTCCCCAGGCACGACCACCGCCCGCCGTCCCAACTTTTTTGCGGCCTCCGCTGTCTCCTGGACGCCGTGCACGTTTGTGTGGCTGGGCAACATCAGGTCTGCTCCGGCCTCGGCAAAGGCGAGAGCCATCGCGCGTCCCAGTCCCTGCGCCCCCCCAGATACCAGCGCCACCCGTCCGTGCAGGTCGAACATGTCCAGAACCGTGCGGGCCATACTCTGTTCTCCTTGTGATACAGGGGCTGTGTGTTCAGGATATGCAACGCCCTTTTGCCGGGCAAGGGCCATTTCTAAAGAGTTCTCCGCAAGACGCGCTCTCCCAGGGGACATTTCAGTGGAGTTCTGGAGCGCGCGCTCTGGAATACTCTGGGGGAACGGGCGGCCTCAGTTCGCCGCTTCAGTGAGCGGGTGGAGCGGGCGCTGCAGGAAAGCACGCCGACAAAGGAGCTGGTCAGGAACGCTCTGAGAGGGAAAGCCTCGCCCCACTGCATCATACGTGTCTGGCGGCTTTCGCTCGATGTGATCCTCCGTTATGGGGACGAGCTGGCGGGTATTTCCTGCGCATACCCCGACGACATCATTTCACCGCATCCGCACGGCATGTTCATTGGCTACCAGCCGCCCGCACGAAAGGACCCCATCGACTCCCTGAGAGTCATGGTGGAAAGCGCCACGTGGATGGACGAATGGCGAACTGAATGGGGGCATGCCCAAGGCGGCGTCGATTAGCAGGAACTTCCGACATCCACACCCCAGAGAATCAGGGATGAGGTCCGCCGGCTTGTGGACGCTCTGGCGAAGCCGTTCGGCAACGCGTATATGATCGGTCCAGCGAATGTGCTCACTCCCGACATACCCCTTGCGAACATAGAAACCCTGTGCGAGGCGTGCCACACACAGCAGCCGTTGGTGAGCGGCGCATTCCCATAAGCCCCCGAGCGGCAGTGCCGTGGGGGAAAACTCGATAGAAATGTGCCGCCGGCGGCTTGAAGCACGTCGTGGGGACATTTCAAACGAGCTTTCTCAGTGCAAACACAATTGACATCAGGGTCATGGATGGTTTACTTATTGAATTGTAAATTGTTAACAATCAGGAGCCTTTTTTCTATGAATGGCGAGGGACACGCTGGAACGTCAGAACAGCGCCAAACATGCCCACTGAACTCGCAAGGAGCCGCTTGAATGGGAGATGTTTCCAGAAAGGTGCGGGTCGACACTCTTCAGAGCTTCTGCACGCGGGCCATGAAAAAGGCCGGCATGTCCGCAGAGGATGCCCAGATTACGGCGGATGTCCTTGTGACAACGGACACATGGGGCGTGCACACCCATGGGACAAAGCAGCTGCGCCCGCTGCTGAAAAACTTCCGCGACGGGAAGATGGACCTCCATGCGTCGGCGGAGCTGATCTCGGAAGGCCCTTCGTGGGCGATTTTCGACGGACACCGATCGATGCCGATGGTCACTTCCACCATCGCCATGCGCACGGCCATGGAGAAAGCAGGAGACACGGGTATTGCATACGTCGGTGTTCGAAACAGCGGCCACTTCGGCGCCGCGGGGTACTACGCGAACATGGCGGCACAGAAGGGCCTGATCGGAATCAGCATGTGCAACGTGGACCCTGGCGTTGCGGTGCCCGGCTCGAAGACCCCGGTCCTTGGGACCAATCCTCTTGCGTACGCAGTTCCGGCCGGAAAGGAAAAAGCGGTCTTTCTCGACATCGCCACCAGCGTCGTGGCAGCCGGCAAAGTGTATGCGGCGCAGGCGGCCGGAAAAAAGATACCGGAGGGCTGGCTCCTCGACGCGGAGGGCCTTCCCACAACGGACCCCAGCGGCTACCCGCACGTGGGAGCCCTCCTGCCAATGGCGGGGCACAAGGGGTATGGCATCGCCCTTATGATCGAGATCCTCACCGGCGTCCTTAACGGCGGCGCCTTCGGGAAGGATGTCGTGAGCTGGGTGAAGGGTGGGGAGCCCGTCAACCAATCCCTCACTTTCATCGCCCTCGACGTCGGCGTCCTCATGCCCGTGGACGAGTTCCGGCGCCGCATGGACGAGTTGATCCTGGAGATTCGGGGCGCCCCGAAGGCCCGGGGCACGGAGCGCATCTACCTGCCGGGGGAGAAGGAGTGGGAAAACAGGGAGATGGTCCTGCAGGAAGGCCTGTCGCTGCCTTCCGATGTGCTCGCGAGCCTGCAGGGGCTCGCGGAAGACCATGCCCTGGACATGTCGGGGCTCTTCATGACCGCTGACGCGACACGAAACGAGAATGTACTTTGACTGAAACAGGGAAAACTCGCGGCAAGACGTCCATGCTCACACCAGTGGAGAGGAGTTCCCTGGCCGTCGAGGTTGCGAAAAAACTCCGCCTGGAAATCCTTACCGGCAATATCAAGCCAGGGGAAAGGATCCTGGAGCAGGCGATCTCGGCAATGATGAAAACCAGCCGCGGCCCGGTGCGCGACGCGCTCATCCAGCTCGAACACGAGGGGCTCATCCTTCGGGAACCCAACCGCAGCGCCACCGTGGTCAGCATGACCGCGGACGACGTGGAGGAGGTCCACAGCCTCCGTCTGGCCCTCGAGCTGCTCGCCCTGCGCTACGTCATGGAGAGAGCACGGCCCGTCGATGTTTCAAGGCTCCAGGGAGTGGTGGAATCGCTCCGCGCGTGCCTGAACGGCAGTTTCTCGCTTCAGGAAGCGGTGGACCTGGACCTGCAGTTTCATGAGGAGTTTGTGAACACCGCCAGGAACAGCCGGCTGCTCTCCATGTGGCAGAGCATCAAGCCGCAGATCTGGTTTCTCATCTATTCGCGGAACGCGTTCGCAATGAAAAATTTCCAGCAAGCCATAGGCACGCACGAAGATCTTCTGGACGCCATCCGCATGAAAGACCTTGAAAGGTGCAAGAGCATCATCCAGGATCATCTGGACAAAGCTTACGCCAACCTCATCGAGACCTACAAGGAAACCCATCCGAAGGAAAAAGAAGTCTCGTGACCACCGATGTCGGCAGATCCATTCAGCGCCTTTCGGTGCCGACACGGAGCGTCGCCATCTTCTGGCTCGGTCAGGCTGGTTTCGTCTTCAAGACCCCGGACGGAAAAATCGCGTACGTGGACCCCTACCTCACGGACAGCGTGGAGCGGCTTGTCGGTTTCAAGCGCATCATGGCGAGCGTCATCTCTCCCGCCGAGGTTCGTGCCGACGCGGTGCTCCTCACCCACCACCACGAGGACCACCTGGACATCGACGCCATCCCGATCATCGCGAAGAACACCAGGGCCCATCTCGTCGCGCCCGGCGAGAGCGTGAAAAAGCTCCTTGGCCTGGGAATCGACAAGGGACGCATCACGGAGGTTCGGGAGGGGAGCCAGGCGCCGCTTGGGTTCGTCACGGTGCGCGCCGTGCATGCCGACCACGGGGATCTGGCCCCCGACGCGGTCGGATATGTTCTCGATTTCCGCTTTCTGCGTGTGTATTTCACAGGCGACACTGCTTATCGCCCCGAAAGGATGGCGGAGGTCGTGTCCCTGAAGCCCCAGGTGATCATCCCCGTGATCAACGGCGCCTATGGCAACATGGGAGCCGGGGATGCGGCGGCGCTCACGCGCGACGTGGGGGCCACTGTTGTCATCCCCTGCCACTTCTGGACGTTCATCGAACACGGCGGAGACCCTGCGGCTTTCGTCAGCGAGTGCGCCCGCACCTCGCCCGCAGCCCGTGTGGTCCTGATGACCCAGGGCGGTTGCCACGTCCAGGGCATGTGAGGCGCGCCCTCCTCGCCCACCCGCGAATGCAGTGAACGGACGAGAGACCCGGTGAGGAACCGAGCCCATCCGCCTGCTTGGCCGGCGATTCGTCGGGCCGAGTCCAACGACAGAGAAAGGTGGGAAAGAATGATCGTCGACTTGTTGACCAATGTGCACTTGTATCAGGGCTTGAGCTCCAGGACCGATCGCGCCTTCGAATACCTCCGTCAGACCGATCTGGCGGCGCTGGAGACAGGCGACCAGGCGATCGACGGCACGAACATCTATGCAAGGGTTCTGACCTACACCACTCGGCTGATGGAGCAAGGGGTCTGGGAAGCCATCGCCGCTATCTCGACCTACAGGTCATTGTCGAGGGAGCAGAGCGCATTTGCCACGCGCCGTTGAGCCGCCTGACCACGGGCGCATACGATGAGGCCAAGGACTTCTGGCGTTTGTCGGGCGGTGGCGATGCCGTGACGCTGCCGGCCGGAAGCTTCATGCTCCTTTGGTCGACCGATGGCCACCATATGCCCTGCCTGGCCGTGGATGTGCCGGCGACGGTCAGGAAAGTGGTGGTCAAGATCGCTGTTGAGTGACGGACGACCTCGGTGAACCTGGCATGTCGCGCCACTGGCGGGCTAATGGGAGTCGTACCGGGTCGTGCTATTTCACATTGGCCGAAAACAAGTAGGTGACGCAATCTCGGACGAGCACGCGGAACCGGTTCCTTCCCTGCTGAAGCTCGCTGCGAAAACTTTTGGGGCATTCGTCGACACACCGTCCTTCGTTCATGGAGTGACGGGCAAAGCAGACGAGGCTGTAAAAAAGTGGCGGAGCGAAACTCGAAGAAAGTCTCACCATAGGAGCCGGGTGGAGCCCGGATGGAGGGGTCGGCCCTGCGTGTTCCTCCTCCAGCCATTCATAGGCAAAGAGCAAGCGGGGGACCCGCGAGCGCAGGAAGCTCAGTGTGCGGTCATTCGCCGCGTACAGGTAGAAATCAGCATAGAACCAGGTGTTGCTCTTTTCCGACAGCGCCGAGACGAACGCGAGATGGGACATGTTGTTGAGGCCAACGGCAATCCTCGTCCCCGCGTGACTGTCGGCGAGCCGCCCCACCGCGTCGATCCAGGGCCCCGCGTCAAGGAGGACCGGTGGAAGAGGCAGCCAGCGGAATCCGGCGATGTCCGCCAGCTGGGAGAAGTCGAGCAGTGCCGGGTCCCCGCCGACAAAGGGAACCGGCGACATGTCCGGCGGATTGAGCAGCTCCCGGTGAGCGAGCATCGCAAGCTCCGCAGGCCCCAGCGGCGAAGGAACATCTTCGGCTGGCGGCGCTTTTTCGGCTCCAGGCAGGGAGCTCCGCCGCGTCGGGAATGCGCCGTCGAAGAATGCATACAGCTCGTTCTTGACCTTTTTCAGCTCTGATGGGCGGACGAAAATGCCGTCGTCAGGAAAGCCCGACCCGTTCGTGAAGGAAAGGGCACCGGGTCGGAAGGCAGACTCACCCGATTCCTCCAGCAGGGCAGAGAGGATGGAGAGGAACGGCTTCTTTGCCGCGGCCGGAGCAACGGCTACCTTGCGGGAGAAGACGCGGAATCCAGCTGCCTCGAACGTGAGAAGGCCCCCGCTGCCGAATGAGATGCGCAGATCCAGCGGGATCTTGTACTCCGGGAACGACGCCTCCCGCGGTTGGGGGAGATCGAGAAACCGGGAGGAAAGCTGGCGTATTTCCTGCCCTTTCAGGGGCATGGTCCCTGCCGCATCCTGGGGCACTTCGACGCTCACCGTCTCACCCCGGCGTGCGAATCTCACCTCGCGTCCGGTCCTGAGGATCCTGAGGACCGGGAACGCGGCCTGGTCCCGGGTTCCGTCCGGGAAGAAGGCCAGGCCGTCGTGGAGGGAGAGGTCTCCTTCCAGGCGAAGCACGATCTGTCTGCCCCGGACAGCCTCGACGTTTCCAAGGAAAGCGCCGCGGTGCGCAGGTGATCCGTGTTCGAGGAGCCGCGAGCCGAGCGGCGAATTGAACCATCCCGAGGTCCTTGTGCGCGAGAATCCCAGCTCCGATCTTCGGAGGAGCTCCTCGTACTCCCCGGCAGGGAGCGCGTCTCCCCTGTCCAGCACTTGGCGGTACAGGCGCGTCACGTTGAATACGTACTCGGGAGATTTCATCCGGCCTTCGATCTTCAGGGCGTCGATGCCGATCTCAGCCAGCTTCAGGACATCCCTGCCGAGGAACAGGTCACGGGTGGAAAAGAGGTGCGCGGGCGCGCCCCCGCCCGATGCCTCATCGGCGCGGAAGACGCTGCGGCACACCTGGGCGCAGTCGCCGCGATTTCCCGATCTGCCCGTCAGCGCCCAGGAGGCAAGGCAGGCCCCGGAAAAGCTGTAGCACAGGGCGCCGTGGATGAAGACCTCCAGCTCGATGCGAGGATGCCGGGCCCGAAGCGCCCGGATCCTCTCCAACGGAAGCTCGCGCGAGAGGATAGCGCGCTGGATGCCCAGCTCCTCCGCCACGTCGAGGCCTGAATCGTTATGCACCCCCATCTGGGTGGAGGCATGGACCGCAAGACCGGGAAAATCGTGCCGGACGAGATCGCAAACCCCGAGGTCCTGGAGGATCACGCCGTCGACACGGAGAGCCTCGAGCCATGCGAGGGTCTCACGGAGACGCGGCATTTCCCCTTCACGGATGATGGTATTCAGCGTGATGTAGATCTTCCTCCCCTTCTCCGCCGCGAGCTGCCGGATTCGGCGAAGCTGACCAAGGGAGAAATTCTGCGCCGCAGCTCGCGCGGAGAACTCCCGGAGGCCGAGATACACCCCGTCCGCGCCCGCCTCGAAGGCATGGAAGGCGGCCAGGAAGCTGCCGCCGGGCGCAAGGAGCTCGGGTTTCCTCACTGCGGCCCGCCCCGGATCGTCAGCACCGTCACGAGCTCCTCCCCGGCAGGGAGCTTGACCCGGGCCTGCTCTCCCCGCTTCTTTCCCATGAGTGCTCGCGCCAGCGGAGAGATCCAGCTCACCCAGCCGTGCGCCGGATCGCTCTCGTCCACGCCGACGATCCTGTACGTCCGCTCCGTCCCCCCCGTCTCGCGGACCGTCACGGTCGTTCCGAACACAACGCGGTCCGGCTCTGGTTCGGAGGTTTCGACCACCTCCATGATCGCCCTCATGCGCGACAGGTACTCGATGCGGCGGTCGACCTCGCGAAGCCGGGGCGCGGCCAGAGCGAGAAGCTCGTCAAGCTCAGCGCGGAGGTGTGAAGCGCCCTGCGGCGTCACGTAGTTCTTTGCGCCCGGCGGCAGGGGTATCTTCAGCTCCGGTGCATCGTTCTCCCGGGATTCCGATGCTGATTCGTCGACGAAGGCCCTGCTCATGCCGCGCCTCTATGCGTGAGCTTCGCGACCGCCTCGACGTGCGAGGTCTGCGGGTAGAAGTCGAACAGGCGCAGATCGTCCAGGCCGTATTCCGTGCCGGTGAGCACCGCGAGATCGCGGGCAAGCGTGACGGGATTGCAGGACACGTAGACGACCCGGCGTGGAGCACTCTCCCTGAGCCACGTCCGGACCTCTTCGCCGAGGCCGGTGCGGGGCGGGTCGACGATGACCGCATCCGGTCGGGAGGAGGCCGCCCGGGACTGGATCCACTGCTCCACGCTCATGGGGTAGAACTCATGGGAAGGACCGGGAACATTGCGCCTCGCGTAGGAGAGGCTCATTGCGCGGGACTCCACGCAGATGATACGGGCAAACTTCTCTGCCATGAAAGCCCCGAAGAGCCCGACTCCGCAGTAGAGGTCAGCCGCAGTTCCTCCCTCCAGACCCGCCAAAGCCCATGGCACCAGCTTCTGCAGCACGCCGAGATTGGACTGGAAGAAGCAGCCGACCGAGAATTGGATATCCCGGCCGTTCACCGTCACCGTCAGGTCGCGGGTGTCATCCCGTCCCTCGACAGCCAGCGTTTCCCCTTCGGCGAATGCCGTGAACCTTTCCAGGCCGTCCGGGGGCAATGCCTCTCCGCGGAAGAGCCTGCCCATCGCGGGTGAGACGATCGGACAGTCATCGACCGGAATCACTCGAACGCTGCGCGCCCCCATGTACCCCAGGCCGCCCTGCGGGGCGCGGTGGAGCTGGGCCCGGTTTCGCGCCTGCCACGGGGAAGATGGCTCGATCCGCGGATCCTCCCGCTGGATCCGACCCGTGCGTCTCAGGGCTTCCGCCACGATAGCCGCCTTCAGTCGAAGCTGTTCCTCGTAGTCGATGTGCAGCCAGTCGCATCCCCCGCAAAGCCCCGCGTACCGGCAGCCGGGTGCAACCCGATGGGCGGAAGCCTCCAGGACGTCGACGAGAATCGCCCGATCGTAGTCCCGCCTTCGCTGCACTACGCGGATGCGCACGCGTTCTCCGGGGAGGACCCCGGGGACGAACACGGCCTTGCCGTCGAGGAAACCCAGGCCGTCTCCCCCGGCAACGAGCCGGGCAATAACGAGCTCATTCACCGAAAGAACCGTTCCTCCACCATTGCGCAGAGGCAATGGTAGACGGGGAGGTGCAGCTCCTGGACCTCGAAGGTGCGGGCCGCCGGCACGGCGATGAGGATGTCGCACAGGCCCGCCATCTTTCCCCCACCCCTGCCCGTCAGCCCGATCGTGGTCATGCCCACGGCACGTCCGACAACGAGCGCCGAACGGACATTTGACGCGTTCCCCGATGTGCTGATCCCCAGGAGCACGTCCCCCTTCTTCCCGTGACCGAAGGCTGCCTGAGCATACGCAAGCTCCGGCCGCACGTCGTTGCCGAAGGCGGAGAGCAGGGCGGAGCCCGCTGTCAGGTTGACAGCGGGGAGCGCCCCCTGCAGGTGCTCCGCGAGCGCCGGTCCAAGCGTGGGATCCGTGGCGCGCAGCCTGGCGCGCACATCCTCGGGCACCGGCCGCGGCTTCAGGTACCCTTTCATGAGCTCACCGACGATGTGATCCGCGTCCGCCGCGCTCCCCCCGTTCCCGCACACCATGAGCTTCCCGCCCGACGCGTAGCACTCCGACAGTGCGCGGAAGGCCGCTTCGATATCCGCCCGGCACGTGGCAAGAGCCGGATATCTCCCCATGAGCTCGTCCAGGTAATTCATCGGCCTTCCTCCCGGAGATTGCCGCGCGTGCGTCTTTCAAGTCCGTCCACCGCAACGGACAGGCACGCATAGTCCCCGATGCTTTCTCCCAGCAGCGCAGGCACGACCTTGCAGACACGCATGGCGCCGGGGAGCGCCTCGCGGGCGATCTCGGCATCCATGGCCGGCTGCAGGAAGCGGCGGCAGCGGATGAAGATGCTTCCGATCACGATCCGCTGGGGATTGAGAATGTCCATCAGGAGGGCGAGGCCGCGGCCGAGGTAGCGCCCCGTGGTCGCCAGCACCTCACGGGCCAGCGGATCCCCGGCATCGGCGGCGTCTCCCACGTCCTTCGCAGTGACGGATTCGAGCGCCGCTGCATCCGGACAGAACGAGACGGCACGGCCGGCGGCCAGCCATTTCGCCGCCTCGGCGCGCGCCAGCTTGGCAATCCCTCCGCCGCTGCAGAATCCCTCGAAGGAGCCGGATTTCCCGTACCCTTCCGGCCCTTCCTCCGCCAGGCGGACATGTCCGACTTCCCCGCCCAGATCGCTGGTTCCTTCGTAGAGCCTTCCGTCCAGGATGAGCCCTGCTCCCATGCCCGTCCCGAAGGTGAGAAACACCATGTTGCGGGTCCCCTTCCCGGCCCCGAGCCGCCACTCGGCCAGGGCGCACGCGTTGGCGTCGTTCTGCAGGAAGGTCCTGCACCCCAGAGCCTTCTGCAACGATTCCACGATCGGCACCTGGTCCCAGCCCGGGAGGTTCGGCGGGGACAGGAGCATCCCGCTCCTGCTGTCGAGCGGGCCGCCGCAGCTCACCCCGACCGCGGCAGGGCCTGCGCCCGACGCCGTCTCGTCCAGGATGGCCCGTGCCTGCTCACAGATCATGCCCAGCGTCGCTGGCCACGACCGGGAGGCCGGCTCCGTCGGGAAGGAGCGCCTGCCGATGACACGAAGCCCATGCCGATTCCTGACGCCCGCCACGACCGCCGTCTTTGTGCCGCCGACGTCCACCCCGACGAGCATTCGTGATCCTTCCGCCATGTCCGCGGAGTGTAGCACTCCCTCCGGGAGCAGAACAATCGCCGTGTGGCCGCGGCGGGGAAAAGCTACATTTCCGTAGGCTCCAGCCTCCCGAATCTACATTCATGTATCCATCAACTCGAATGAGACGGCCTTGTGATCTGTTCAACTTATTATAGAGTAAGGAAATAATCAATTCGTTCTTCATGGCACGGTTCTTGTTTGGAGACAGGTGGGGAGTAATATCCTCAACCCCTTCTGCGGCGTTCGGCCGAGGCCCCACCGCGCCGAATTGCGCGCAAGCGCGCAGGGCGCGGCTTGGGGAGGGGTCATTAAACTAAGGAGGAATACATGAGTATCGGCAAGACACCGAAAGACGTGGTCTCTTTCATCGCCACGGAAAAAGTGCAGGTCGTGGACCTTCGCTTCATGGACTTTCCCGGGCTGTGGCAGCATTTTTCCATCCCGGCGCGTGAGCTCACCGAGGAGGTGTTCGAGAAGGGGCTCGGCTTCGACGGGTCAAGCATCAGGGGATGGCAGGCGATCAATGAATCGGACATGCTGGTGAAGCCGGTGGCGGACACGGCATTCGTGGATCCCTTTCTCGCCGCCAAGACGCTGGTCCTGGTCTGCAACATTTGCGACCCCCTCACGGGGGAGGACTACACGCGCGACCCGCGGAACATCTCGCGGAAGGCCGAGGCGTTCCTGAAGGGAACGGGGCTCGCCGACACGCCCTTTTTCGGGCCCGAATGCGAGTTCTTCATCTTCGACGACATCCGTTACGACCAGAACGAGCACGAAGGGTACTACCATATCGACTCAGCCGAGGGGCGGTGGAACACGGGCCGCCAGGAGAACCCCAACCTCGGGTACAAGATCCGGTACAAGGAAGGCTACTTCCCCGTGCCGCCGAATGACACGCTGCAGGACATCCGCAGCGAGATGATGCTCACGCTGGAGTCCATCGACATTCCCATCGAGGCCCAGCATCACGAGGTGGCAACGGGCGGGCAGTGCGAAATCGACATGAGGTTCAACAACCTCATCACGATGGCCGACAACGTCTTGAAATACAAGTACGTGGTGAAGAACACCGCAAAGAAGCACAACAAGGTCGTCACCTTCATGCCGAAGCCGCTCTTCGGCGACAACGGAAGCGGCATGCACGTGCACATGTCGCTGTGGAAGGCAGGGAAGAATCTCTTCGCCGGCGACGGCTACGCGGGGCTCTCCCAGATGGCTCTTCATGCCATTGGCGGTCTGTTGAAGCACGCCCCGTCCATACTGGCGTTCGCCACACCCACCACGAACAGCTTCAAGCGCCTGGTGCCGGGATTCGAGGCTCCCGTGAACCTCGCCTACTCGAGGCGGAACCGGAGCGCGGCGATCCGAATCCCCATGTACTCACCGTCCCCCAAGGCGAAGCGCCTGGAGTTCCGCTGCCCGGACCCCAGCAGCAACCCCTACCTCACCTTCTCCGCCATGCTCATGGCGGCGATCGACGGGATCCAGAACAAGATCGATCCGGGCAAGCCGCTGGACAAGGACATCTACGACCTGCCGCCCGAGGAGCTGGCCGCCGTCCCCAAGACCCCGGGGTCGCTGCGCGAAGTCCTGAAGGCGCTGCAGAATGACCATGACTATCTCCTGAAGGGCGACGTGTTCACAACCGACGTGATCGAGACCTGGATCGACTACAAGATGAAGAATGAAGTCCTCGCGCTGGACCTGCGGCCGCATCCCTGGGAATACATGCTCTATTTCGACATCTGAAACGTCCTTCGCTCCTTCCATTCCAACTGGGCCCCCTGCGACCGCGAAGCGGGCGCAATTGGGGCCCTTTCTTTGCGCTCATGCTCCACGCCGAAGCCCGACGTCGTGCGCGGCGCAATGAGGACGGCGAGTACGTGCCGTTTGCCGAGCAGGACCCGGACCAGTGGGATTCAAACATGATCGACGAGGCCGAGGCGCTGCTTCGGAGCGCCGTCGCCTTGGGCTCCACCGGCCGCTATCAGCTCGAAGGCGCCTTGCAGTCGGCACACGTCAACCGCCGCCGCACCGGCCGCGCCAACTGGGCGGAGGTCGTGCAACTCTACTTGTGTTTCGTCAAGCGGAAATCCCCAGGAAGATCGCGCGGAATTCCCCATCAACCGGTGGGGATTTTCGCCTGGCCCCTCTGCCTCATCAGCGCGTGCTTCATTCGATAGCTTTCCCCCTCGAACA